>Ga0256407_10004095_pt1 | contig 24784 bp, 15 predicted proteins | sample RumenRJG_04DNA_FD_193489 | JGI IMG/M metagenome (GOLD analysis project Ga0256407, IMG submission 193489) | Bovine rumen microbial communities from Lethbridge, Alberta, Canada - RJG_04 | ecosystem: Host-associated > Mammals > Digestive system > Stomach > Rumen | place: Canada: Alberta... | reverse complement strand
AAGCGACGAAGAGAAGATTAACCGCGCGCTGCCCGCTAACGCTCCTGTTGAGTTTGGCATTGATGTGAAGTACAGCAGCAAGAGCGAGATTTTGCGTTACGACGCTTATCGCTGGCCTAACACCGCCCCTCGTTACATCATTGAGCCAAGCAGCGACCCCGCCAATGAGCAGGATGTGGTCCCCAACGGCATTGCTGGCAACCAGGGCACCTACTACACCACCGCCATGAACGCTGTGGCAGGTGCTAATGTGCCTGTTACCGAAGGACAAACCGCCCAGGCTATCTTCAGTGACACCTATCCGGTGGCCAACGTGGGCACCTACATCTACGCCCCGGTTGTTGAGACCTTCGCTCCCAGTGCCGACCGCAGCGACTACAATACCTATGGCGCACCACTGCAGCAAGCTGCTACTGGCAGTATTACTGTGAGCGTGAAGACGCCGCAGGCCAGTGAAGACCCCGCCGACGACTACTCGCTCATGAGCGAGCACACTTGGGATGTAAATGGAGACCAGTATGCTTACTACAACATCTATCTGCAAGTGGACCAGAGCAGCATTCCTGCTGGCTATAGCATCTACAAGGTGCGTGCTTGGCGCAAGGTAGATCCCAGCCTTCTTGGTGAGGAGTACAGCAAGTATAACTACCGCATGGGCATCGATGGCGAGTATCTCTACGAAGAACTTGACAACGTAGAGCTTGAAGAGGGCGACCTGTTGGGCACTGGCAAAGACATTAATGGTCAAGTGAAATGCACCTTTGGTGCTCGCAAGCTGCGTACCAGTCCAGACGAGACTGGCGTAATCGATGACATCACAGCCGAGTTTGTGGTGCGTGTCTATTTCACCGCGGCAACTCCTGCCGGCGCTCCTGTGCTCAAGGCCGATGGCGATGCCAAGTACTATGTGATGGAGACACCCACCGAGCGCACCTTCGACTGGAAGGACGGCGTGGTAACTGGTGTGGCACAGCTCACCACCAGTGGTGATGTGCAGGGCGTTACCTACTACAACGTGGCTGGCGCCGCCAGCTCTCAGCCCTGGCAGGGCGTGAACATAGTGGTGACCCGCTACAGCGACGGCACCACCACCACCGCCAAGGTTGTGAAGTGATGTGTTTCACATAACTTATCGATGCGGCATCCCCTCGTTGAGGCGGGTGCCGCATTCGTGATTTGCGCGTTATAAAAATAATGAGTAATTTTGCAAGAAATAAACAAATCATGGACTTGACACAGATTAGAGGAATCGCCTTCGACGTGGATGGCGTGTTGTCGCCGAGCATTATCCCCATTAGTGATGACGGGATGCCGTGCCGCATGCTCAACGTCAAGGACGGCTATGCCATTCAGCTGGCGGTGAAGAAGGGCCTGCGCCTCGCCATCATCAGCGGCGGGCGCTCCCAGGCAGTGGAGATGCGTTATCGCAGCCTGGGCGTGAAGGATATTTTTATGGGTGCCGCCTTCAAGCTGCCCATCTTCGAGCAATGGCTTGCCGGCGCGGGGCTCGATGCCAGCGAGGTGATTTTCGTGGGCGACGACATCCCCGACCTCCACACTATGCGTGCCGCGGGGCTCTCGGTGGCTCCCGCCGATGCCGCCCCTCAGGTGAGGGAGGCTGCTGGCTATGTGTCGGCCTGCAATGGCGGCCATGGCGTGGCGCGCGACATCATCGAGCGCGTGCTCACCGCCCAGGGCCTGTGGATGGATGATGAGCATGCCTTCGGGTGGTGATTCTTTAATGCATAATTCACAATGCATAATTCACAATTCATAATTCACAATTCATAATTCACAATTCATAATGCACAATTCATAATGCACAATGCTTAATGCACAATGCTCAATTCACAATGCATAATTCATAATGGGCAATCTAGAATTTCTATAATATCTAGAGCTTCTAGAGAGTCTAGTAAAAATAACTGGTGTTTATGCTTCTTGACGATTTAAAACGATATAATGTGATTCTTGCCAGCAACTCGCCTCGGCGCAGGGAGCTGCTGGCCGATTTGGGAATAGATTTCCAGGTGAAGACCCTCAAGGGTGTTGACGAGAGCTACCCTCACGACTTGCCAGTGCTGGAGATTGCCGAGTATATCTCGCGCAAGAAGGCTCATGCCTATAAGAGCCACATGAGTGCCGACCAGCTCATCATCACCGCCGACACGGTGGTGATACTCGGCGACGAGGTGCTGGGCAAGCCTGCCGATGATGCCGATGCCCGCCGCATGCTGCGCGAGCTCTCGGGGAAGACCCATAAAGTGGTGACTGGCGTGACCATTGCTACGACCTGCAATATAAAGTCGTTCAGTGCGGTGACCGATGTGGAGTTTGCCCCCCTTAGCGATGAGGACATCAACTACTATGTTGACCACTACCGCCCGCTCGACAAGGCGGGTGCCTATGGCATCCAGGAGTGGATAGGCTGCATGGGAGTGCGCCACATCAGCGGTAGCTTCTACAACGTGATGGGTCTGCCGCTGCACCGCCTCTACAGCGAGCTTAATCAATTCATAATGCACGAATTGAGATGAGAAGAAACATCAGCACTTTTCATGAACTGATGGCAACGATTGAGGAGATGGGCTTCCTGCCGTTGCTCGATGGGGGAGTGGGGGGCTTCAGTGCCGAGGAGATGGTAGAGCCCGACTGCCGCTATGTGACCTATGCCGATGGCGGCTGGGACTGGCCGCTGTGGAAGTGGAAAGGTCCCATCATCACCGAGGGCAGCATCGTTTATGGTAAGTTTTTTAATGGCAAGGCGGGTTTTGTGACACGCCCGTGGTGGCAACACTTGTGCAACTGGCGACGAGGCAAGAGTGGTGAACCTGCTCCCGGCTCCGTTGAGGAGACTGTCCTGCTCACGTTGCAGGAGCATGGCAGCCTCATCACGCGCGAGCTGCGGGCGCTGTGCGGCTTCACGGGGGGGAAGATGCGCAGCCGCTTCGACACCTACGTCACCCGCTTGCAGATGCAGTGCCGCATCGTCACCGAGGACTTCGTGTATCCTAAAGACCGTCATGGCCGCGATTATGGCTGGGGCTGGTCGCTGCTCACCACCCCCGAGCACCTGCTGGGCAAGGATCTGTGCCATTGCGACGTCAGTCCCGAGCAGTCGCGCCAGCTCATCGCCGACCACCTGCGCCACCTGCTGCCCCAAGCCACCGATGCCCAAATCGCTCGCCTGATAGGCTAAAATGAACTAATTGGGGACGGTTCTCTTTTAGTTCAAAAGCCTAAAATGAACTAATTGGGGACGGTTCTCTTTTAGTTCAAAATTGATAGGATAAAACAAGTTCCCTCTCTGTTTTTTATAGAGGGGGAACTTGTTATGTTGCTGCTAGGCAGTGGCTTATTTTACCATTTTCTCGGTAGTGCGAGTGCCGTCGCTGTAGGTCTTGACGATGATGTTCATTCCCTTGAAAGGCACGTCGCTCTCCACGCCAGCCACATTGTAGTAGCGCACGCTCTTGACGCTCTTGCTGCCCACCAGGGTGGTGATGGCTGTCACGCTAGTAACATTAACTTTCACGCTGGCCTTCACGCTTGGGTTGCTTGTTGAGGTGGCAGTGATAGTGGCCTGAGCGCCGTCGCTGGCTTTGGCACCATCAACGGCTGTGATTGTGCCATTCTCGTCAACGGTGATCACGCTCTCGTCGCTCGACGACCACATAATGCTTGTGTTGGCGGCATCAGCGGGGAGCATGGTGGCAACGAGCTCCATGCTCTTGCCCTTCTCGAGGTTGATTTCGCTTGCACCGTCGATAGTGATGCTTTGCACTGCCCCCACTGGAACTTGATATGCACTCTGTCCCCACGCGAAGGCGGCGCTTGTGAAGGTGGTCTCGTAGTTATAGAACGAGATGGTCTCGTTCTTGTTGGCAAAGCGGTTCATCACATAAATTGTGGTGCCATCGGTCACGAGCGATTGCCCGTCGCACGAGCCAAGTGCCAGTTGCACGTTGTCGTCACTTTCGAGGGTCTCGGGGTTAAACTTATAGAGTATCATCTCTGAGCCAAAGCTTGTCGAGGGGGTGAGGCCGCGCTCAATGGCATAGAAGTTGCCGTCGGTGCCCTCATAGCCACCGAAGAAGCCGTGCTGCATCTGCATCTTGCCAGTGGCAAGCACTGTGGCTGCTGTGGCGTCGCCGCTATTGCGGTCGAACTGTATAATCCACGACTGGCGGGCTTTGTTGGCTGGGGTGTTAGTGTAGTTGGTGTCATTGATGTTGATGCCAAACTTTGCTGTGCCCATGAGGTAGAGGTGGTCGCCAGCGAGAGTGAGGGTGGGCATTTGCCAGGCCGAGCCACTAATGGTAGATTCATAGAACTTGAGCCAGTTGGCATTGAGGTCGGTGTCGAGCTCGGCGAGAGCCCAGCTGCCGTAGTTGGTGGCAGCAGTGGCTGCCTTGCCGCCAATCGAGAACTCACTGCCAGCGACACCAGCCACCCATGCTGCCATGTAAAGCTTGTTGCCCAGTAACTTGAGGGCCTGCACTGTCTCTTGAGTGGCTTCGCCCTCGCTCACGAGGTGCTTAACGTAGTTGCCGTTGCTGTCAAACTTAATGATGTACATATTACCCATGGTGGTTTGTGAGTTGCCATTCCAGTTTGCCACGTTGTGAGGCTGTATTGTCACGTCGCCAACTGTCATTGCAGCACACATGATGCCTCCCACATAGATGTTGCCGTCGTTGTCCACCTCAAGTGCTCCAGTCTTGAGGCCCTGCCCAATGTTGCGGCTGCTCTGGCTCCACTTGGGGTAGGTGGCCTCGTCGGCTGTGGTGTTCATCACCAGCTGTTGAGTCCACTCGATGCCTCCCTCGGCGTCGAGCTTAAAGACGAAACCGCGAAAGTTGCGCTCGCCCTCGATGTCCCAGGCGATGTCATGTGCGATGCCCTTGCCGTCGGTGATGGCGATGTGGTCGCTCAGGTAGCCCTCGGTGTGGCGCAGGTTGGCAAGCACCACGGCTCCACCGTCGGGGGTGGCGGCAATGCGCAGCTCGTTGTTAGAGGCTTCTCCATTAGTTTGGTTCACCTTCCACTGCACGTCGCCGCTGGCGTTGAGTTTCATCACGAGCATAGCTTGGTTAGCTCCGTTGCCTCCATAGGCCACGCCGCTAGCCACAGTGGTTGGGTTGTTGCCGTCGGTGAGTACCACTTGCTGGTCGGCAGCAGTTGTTCCCACCTGCCCCACCACCAGTAGGCCTCCATCCTGTGCAAGCACCATCTGGTTGCCCTGGGTGGTGTGGTTTTGTTGATTGGCGGTGTTCATCACCAGTTTTGCCCACAGCGTCTGTGTGTCGGCAAGAGATTGTGCGCCAGCCAGCATCGATGCCGATGCCAGCACAGCTGCTGCTAAAAGAGTAAATTTCTTCATAAAAAATGTTGTTAATAAATTATTGATTAGTGGTTTAGTAATATTTCATAGACCATAGTGATGTCGGCACTAGTGATGGTGCCGTCGCCAGTTTGGTCTCCATTGACGAGGTGTGAAGTGTCGTTGTTGAGAATGAAATCATAGAGGGCGGTGATGTCGGCGCTGGTGACAGTGCCGTCGCCATTAACGTCGCCAGCAACTACAGAGGAGGGACCCACTACGTCAAACGGCAGGTCGAAGGCAGCCAGCGATATGGCAAACGACGAGAAATAGCCTTGCTCGTTCTTAGGGATGGGCGAGGTGTGGATGTCGCTGTTGATGTACTCAAAATCTTGGTAGTAGCCGCTCACGTTGCCCTGGTCGTCATAGTCTTCAAGCACTCGGCCACGACTCATAGTGTAGAGGCAGTTGTCGGTGGCACGGCAGGTGATGGCGATGGGCTGAGAGCCTCCTTTTATAAGGTGATAGATGGTGCCCGGCTGCAAGTTGTCGCTGGAGAGCGATGCTAAGTACACCGTCTGTTGTCCTTGATTGTAGCCAAAGACATAGAGGCTGTCGTTCTGTGCCTCAAAGCAGCCGAGCCAGCCGTTGATGGCACTGTTAGGCACTGCAGTGCCGCGCGGGCTGATAGTGGGGAAAGCTGCCATGCTGGTGGTGCCAGCCAGCCAGGCTCCATTATTGGCATCAAACTTTATCACAAATCCCTCTCGGGAGGCGTTCTGCGTGGCAAGCGTGTCGCCCATGCCATCGTCAAGAGTGAAGTTTCCCATGCCGTTGAGCACGATGCTTCCTGAGAGCACTTGCAGGTCGTTCCACTGCATGACGCTGCTCTTGTTTTTGTTGGTGAGGCTGCCTTGGTAGAATTTCGACCACTGTGGCTGTAGCTGCTTGTTGAGGCAAGCTAGCAAGATGCTCTGATGTCCCACTGGGGTGCTGTGGGAGTCGTTGCCCACCGCAACAAAGTCGCCACTGCTGTTGCCCTTGACAAAACTCGAGAACACTATGTCGTCGCCATTCCACGCGATGCGAGTCATCGACTCGGCACCGCAGTGCCCCTGTGTGGTGAAGGTGTCGATGATGTAGCCATTAGCGTCGAACTTCGCCACAAACATGTCGCCTCGGGTTTCTTGAGTGTCGCCATTCCACCCGTCGGTGTTGTGAGGTGTGAGAGCCAGTGTAGTGCCGTCGGCGCGGTAGAGACTCATGGGATTTCTATATTGTCCTGCCACATAGCAGTTGCCGCTATCGTCGGCAATGATGTCGTCTATGGATATGGCATCGTGAGTGCCATTGGCATAGTTCCCGGTAGCTCCTGGCTGAGCTGCGGTGCTCACGTCGATAGTGCGCAGCCATTGCAGCGTGCCGCCCGCATCGATTTTCATCAGCATGCCACGGTAGTAGCGGCTGTCCTCCTCGCTCTCGAGTTGCCAGTCGAGGGTAGTGGTGGTGCCGGTAGCATCGGTGATGATGATGTTGCTGGTGCGCATGTTGTCGGTGTGTCGCACCTTGGTGGCTACATAGATGCCACCGTCGGCTGCCGTTGTCACGCGCCCGTCGGCAAACTCACCACTGGTGGAGTATATTACCCACTCGAAGTTGCCGTCGCGGTCGGTCTTTACCACATTAATATTATTATTGTAGCTTGCTCCCTCATAGGGCGCGCCAGTGCAGATCTTATTGCCGCCATAGTAGATCGAGAGAGTGGGGTCGCTGAACTCTTTAGGGAAACCACTCTCGCCAGCTCCTTGCGTGGTGCCCGAGAGCATTACATAATAAATGGCATCGCTTGTCAGCGCCATGTCGCAGCCCATGGTGGGTGGACATGCCTCAAAGAGATTAGCCCAACTGGTGTTGATGTTCTCGCTTTGCGCTGATGCCGTAATAGCAGCCAGTGCCGCTATAATTGTCAAGTAAAATTTCTTCATAAAAAACGGTTTTAATTCGCTGGCAAAATTACGACCTCTCATTGCTATGTGCAATCGCCACATTTAGTGTATTTTATGTTGAAAGTAGTGCTTTTTGGGTATTGTGGGCGTGTGGTAATGATAGTAATTTTGCAACACATTTAAATGCGAAGATTTTTTGTTACATACACATTGGCGCTAATGGGCGTGTTGCAGGTGTGGAGCTACACACTTAGCGGCTTGGTGCGCGACAAGGACACAGGCGAACCCATTGAGTTTGCCACGGTAGAGCTCGCCCCTGGGCTTGTCACCGTAGTGACCGACTCTCATGGCCATTATAGCGTGAGCGCTGATGGGGGGTCTTATACAATAAAGGTGTCGTTCATTGGTTACAAGGGCGTGGCTCAAACTGTTGCCATAAGTCGCAACCAGAGGCTTGATTTTGAACTTGAGCAGGACTCCAGGGTGCTCGACGAAGTGGTGGTTACCGCTAAGGAGCAGACGGGTCTCACCAGTGCCTCACGCATCGACCGCGACGCCATGGCCCACCTGCAGCCCACCAGCTTCACCGACCTGCTGGAGCTGCTGCCGGGCAACATCTCTCACACTCCCGACATGGGCAGCGTGAACAGCATACAGCTGCGCGAGACTGGCAACCTCACCGCCAGCGGTGCCCAGAGCAACAGCGAGAACTATGCCATCAGTTCGCTTGGCACCCTCTTTGTGGTTGACGGTGCGCCTATCAATGGCGATGCCAACATGCAGAATGTGCCAGGCACTAGCGGTGACGCCTCTAGTCCCGAGGGCAAGCGCGACATGACTAACCGTGGTGTGGATATGCGCACCATCTCTACCGACAACATCGAGAGCGTGGAGATAGTGCGTGGCATCCCCAGCGTGGAATATGGCAACCTCACCAGCGGCATGGTCAACATAAAGCGAGTGCGACGTGCCACACCGCTCACCGCGCGCTTCAAGGCCGACGAGTACAGCAAGCTGGTGAGTGTGGGCAAAGGCTTTCATCTGGGCAAGAGCGACCACATCATGAATGTGGATGGCAGCTATCTTGACTCAAAAGTTGATCCACGCAACAACCTCGAGAACTACAAGCGTATTACCGTGTCGGCACGACTGAACATGCGATTCAATCGTCCCAACTTAGAAACTTCGTGGATAACTGGTGTAGATTATACTGGCTCGTTTGACAACTCCAAGACCGACCCCGACCTTAGTGCGTTGAAAATAAATGAATACAAGTCGAGTTATAACCGCTTGAACTTCACCAGCGACCTGACTTTCAACCTCGCTAAGCTATCATGGCTCAAGCGAGTGAATCTCAACACGTCGGCAAGCTACCAGCTAGATCGCTTGGAACGTCGCAAGCAGGTGGCTCCACAGCGCGCCTCGGTAGCTCCCACCTCGATGGAAGAGGGCGTGCACGACGGCCAGTATCTCTTGAACGACTACATTGCCCATTACATCAGCGACGGCAAGCCCCTTAACCTCTTTGTGAAACTTAAAGCCGAGGGAAGCCATATCTATAAGGTGATGACCAACTCCTATAAGGTTGGAGCCGAGTTGACTCTTTCTAAAAACTATGGCGATGGGCAGGTCTATGACCTCTCGCAGCCTCTCTCGGCATCGTGGGTCACCAGGCCCCGGGCCTATAAAGACATTCCGGCATTGAAGGTTCTCTCGTTATATGCTGAGGACAACATGCAAGTGAGCATTGGCAAGCATCGTGCCGAGTTGCAGGCAGGCATTCGCAGCATCCAGCTCGTGGGCCTTGACGGTCGTTACGACCTTAGCGGCAAGGTGTATTTCGACCCTCGCATCAACGCCAAGTGGGAGCTGCCGGCAATCAAGATGGGAAATCGCAACCTCAAGCTCTCGCTCGCCGGCGGCTATGGTATCACCACCAAGATGCCCACAGTGAGTCATCTTTTCCCGCAAGTTCACTACAACGATTTCATTCAGCTCAACTACTATGACGTGCTGAACCCCATTGAGCACAGCAGAGTGAGTGTGCGCACCTATATCGACGACGTCACCAACTATCACCTGCGCCCTGCTGTCAACCACAAGTGGGAAGTGCGCTTGAGCGGCGAGATAGGCAAAAATCGCTTCTCAATCACCTATTTCAAAGAGAAAATGAACTCTGGTTTCCGCAACATGAGTTATTATCAGCCTTATGGCTACCGCAAGTATGACGCTAACGGCATCCAGGCCGAGTATGTGACTGGTCCCCCCCTGCTCGACACTATCCCTTATGCCGATGTGCAGGTTCTCGACGGCTACTCGATGGTGAGCAATGGCAGTCGTCTCGACAAAGAGGGCATTGAGTTTACCCTCAACACCGCGCGATGGAGCACCCTCGCTACTGCGCTCACCGTCACTGGGGCATGGTTCCGTTCTACCTACACTAACTCCATGATGCTCTATGACCCGGTGAGCGATGTGGTTGACGGCACACCTGTTCACAACCGTTATATAGGTTACTACAACTACAACGAAGGCAGGGTTAACAATCAGTTCAACACCAATTTCATGTTTGACACCCAGATTACTCGTTGGGGACTGGTGTTCACCACCACCGTGCAATGCATGTGGTGGGTGAGCACCCGCAAGCTGTGGCAGAATGGAGTGCCCGAGAGTTATCTCGACGTGACCGATGGGCTGCTGCATCCCTACACCGAGGCTCACCAGAGCGACCCCATGCTGCAATTCCTCACCAAGTATTATAACGACAACCTTTATAATCGTCTCACTACTCCCATAGCCCTATATGTCAATCTCAAGGCCACTAAGCAAGTGGGCAAGCACTTGAAGATTGCAGTGTTTGCTAACCGCTTGATAGACTATTTGCCCGATTACAAGAGCAACGGCTTGATGGTGCGGCGCACCAGCGACCCTTATTTTGGAATGGAGCTTAATTTCTCATTATAATATCACTATGAATAAAAAGATTATATATACTGTTTTCTTGTGTTTGACTCTCGCGCTTTTTTCATGCGATGACAAGTTGAGCGATGTTTCCACTAGCATGTCGTTACCTGCTCATCTCAACATCACCATGCCCACCGATCTTGAGGGTGTGGCAGGAGCTAAAATCAGCGAAGAGGCCTTCGAAATAAAAAACGTGACTACCGGCCGCGTTACCACCTACAACTCTCGCAACGGCATCAATCTGGCTCCAGGACTATATGACGTGAGCTACGAAGCCGTAGTAGAAATCACCGACGACAACGGCAACGTCACCACCAAGAATATCCAAGCATTCACGCAGGGTGTGGAAATCAGTGCCGAGAACAGCACTATCAACCTAGTGACCTTTGTATATGTGCCTACCGACGATTTTATCATCAGCGAGGTGTTCTTCACCGGCACGCTGCGACCAACCGGCAACCAATATTATGGCGATGATTACATAAAAATCTACAACAACACCGACCATGTGCTCTATGCCGACGGGCTCACCTTGCTGGAGTCGAAGTTCACAACCACACAAAAGTATAACTACCGCCCTAACGTGATGGCCAATTCATTCACTGTGCATGCCATCTACACCATTCCTGGCAGTGGCACCGACTATCCTGTGCAGCCAGGAGAGGAGTTGTTGATATGCGACACGGGCATTGACCACCGTGTGGCTAATGAGAACTCTTTTGACCTGAGCCATGCCGACTTTGAGTGGTATGACGTGTCAACCTCGCCCACCAATCTCGACATCGACAGCCCCACAGTGCCCAACCTCGACAAGTGGTATTGCTACACCCTGTCGTTCTTCTTGCTGCACAACCGCGGGTTCAGGGCGTGGGCATTGGCACGCATCCCCATCGACAAGGAGCAATACCTGTCGCAATATCTATATCGCTACAACTACGAGATTGTGGTTGAGGCGGGCACCTATCCCATGAGTCAGCAGGCCTATAAAATACCTAACGAGTGGATAGTGGATGCTGTGAACTGTAGCGTCGCGGCCGAGTATGCATGGAATGTGACACACTCATCGCTCGACCGTGGTTATGCCTATTGCGGCACTATGGATCATGACAAGACACGCTACTTCCACAGTGTGCGCCGCAAGATGCTGTATCTCAAAGATGGCAAACCTGTGCTCAAGGACACCAACAACTCCAGCGACGACTTCAACAGCTATGTCATCGCCAGTGAGATTGAGCGTCAAGGTACAGCCATCGACTATCAAGGCAGCGCATGCACCCAGCGCACATGGGACGGCGTGACACCAATTAATTAATGCATAATGCATAATTCACAATGCATAATTCACAATGCATAATTCACAATGCATAATTCACAAATCACAATGCACAAATGTGTTAAATACATATTATTTTTTATAGTGGTGACGATAGCTATGTGCCCAGCCACGGCGCAGGAAGCTGTTGACTCGGCAGCAGTGATGCGGCGCGTGGGACGCAATGCGCTCGAGATTGAGCAACTGCTATCGCTGCCCTGGAGCAACCCTGCTGTGATGCAGTTTAAGCGCGACTACTCACTGAGCGAGGTGAGAGTGGGTTATACCAGCCGAAACGAGAATCAGGCAGTTGACGTGCAACAAGGTGATAAAGACTACACACTGGCTTTTGACGCATGCACCTACATGAAGCACCGCAACAGCACCCTGTGGGGTGAGGCTTACTATAACAATGGCCGCATCAAGGGCATCAACTGGAACGAGACCAGCGAGCCACAAGTGGTGCAGCCCTATGTGCTGGCCGACAGTGTGGGTGGCAAGATGAATGTGGAGCGTTACAGCTTCATGGGAGGCTGGGCTAACTATAACGGGAGGTGGGCAGTTGGTGCCTCGTTAGGTTACACTGCAGGGCTTTACTACCGTAATGTGGATCCACGTCCGCGAAATGTCACCGCTTGCCTCGACGCTCAAGTGGGCATTGGCTACAACGTGTGGAATGGCTATGTGATAGCTGCTAGCCTAAACTATAGAAAATACAAGCAGACCAACAATGTGGCGTTCTACAGTGAGCTAGGCAGCGACAAAATCTTCCACTTGGTGGGTTTTGCCAACGATTATAGCCGCTTTGCCGGCACTGGCATCCAGACTTATTATAATGGCAACCGCCTGGGAGCAACGCTAAATTTCCAGCCCTCGGGAGGCAGCGGGTTCAGCGCCAGCGTCAATGCGTCACGTTTTTCGTTCAACAACATCATCACTCAGCTCAACAAGTTGCCCATGGCGCATGTCACTCACAACCAGCTGCAAGCCGAGGTGGGTTGGATAGGCGCCAACTGGGGGGTGAGGGCACATGTGGGGGCATCGCGTAGGGTGGGCACCGAGAATATCTTTGGTGACCCAGCAGGCTCGGTCTATACTCAAATTGGTGCTCTCGACATGTATCACCAAAATCGTTTTGAGGCAGGCATCGCTGGTGTGTGGGAGAAGAACTGGTGGACTACCTCATCAACAACTTGCATGGGTCTCGCGGTGTGCCCCACGATTGAGTATTCGCATCTCAATGAGATATACTCTGATCCAGCGTCGCTGCGACAAATTAACGAGATGAACTATAGCTTGAAGTTGAAATTCACAACAATGCTGTCATGGCGAACCCACTTGGCACTCGTGCTCGGTGTGAACCATGCTGAGCCAACAAAAACCTCGCTTGACTTCGATAGCGGCGAGGTAAAGCCCGAACTGGCAGGTCTGGAGCGGGTGGTGCGCAGCTCGTTTGAATACATGTCGAGCGGTAGAACTTCGTTCAACACCAGTGCCAGCGTGACGGTGGCAATCAACAAAAAATATGCCCTTCGAGGCAAGGCCGGCTGGCAACGCACTGCCTATGTCATGAGCACTCGCCGCAACGAGCTTGACTTCTCGCTAAGTTTTCTTTTTTGATTTAATAGCAACAAACACATTATATGATTATGAGACGAAATTTTTTATCTTTCCTGTTGATTGCGGCATTATGTGCCGTGGCGATGGCCCAGGAACCAGTTCCTGCCGATTCTGCTGTGCGCACCGGAACATTGCCTAACGGCTTGACTTATTATGTGAAGCATAATAATTATCCCGAGCAGCGCGCCGACTTCTTCATTGCCCAGCGAGTGGGGTCGCTGCAAGAGCAAGAAAGTCAGCGTGGGCTGGCGCATTTCCTTGAGCACATGTGCTTCAATGGAACCAAGCATTTTCCTGGCAACACTCTTATTAGCTACATGGAGTCGATAGGGGTGAAATTTGGCGCCAACCTCAATGCCTATACTTCGACCGATGAGACAGTGTATAACATCAGCAATGTGCCCACCGAGCGACGCTCAGTCCTCGACTCGTGTTTTCTGGTGCTTGCCGACTGGGCTCACGACCTCACCCTCGACGGCAAGGAGATTGACAAGGAGAGAGGCGTGATAGAAGGGGAGTGGCGTTACCGCACTGGAGCCAACTACCGCCTGCTTGAGAAGAGCGCCCCGGCGCTATACCAGGGTAGCCTCTATGGTGAGCGCATGCCCATTGGCCTGATGAGTGTGGTAAAGAACTTCAAGCACAAGGAGCTGCGCAACTACTACAAGCAGTGGTATCACCCATCTAACCAATGCATAATTGTGGTGGGCGACATCGACCCCGACTATGCTGTGGGCAAGATTGTGGAGCTCTTTGGCAAGGTTAAGAACCCCAAAAACGCCAAGCCAGTGAAGAAAGTCACCGTCCCCGACAATGAGCAGATAATCTCATGTGTGGAGACCGACAGCGAGCAGAACAGCATCAGCGTGAGGCTATTGTTTAAGCACGACGGCCTCGACGATGCCCTTAAAGGCACAACAGCCTATTTCAAGGATGATTACCTAAAGCGCATGGTGGCATCAATGCTCAACTCGCGATTGAGCGACCTCGCTCAGCAGCCCGATGCTCCTTTCACCAGTGTGCATGCCATCGACCGCAGTTTCATGCTCGCCAAGAGCCGTGACGCCTTCCAACTCATTGCCATGGCCAAGAGCGGCAAAGTGGCCGAGGCCATGCAATGGATGGCACGTGAGGTGAAACGTGCTCAACAGTATGGCTTTACCGAGGGAGAACTGCGTCGCGCGCGTCTTAACTATGAGAGTGCCGTTGAGAAGATGTATCGTGGGCGCGATAAGTACAGCAACACCAGCTACTGCCGCGACTTTGTGCGCGCTTATCTTGAGGGCGAGCCCATACCATCGTTCGAGACACAATACAGCATTATTCATAAGATAATGAAAGACGTGGCACTTGCCCATGTCAACGCCTGTGTTAACCGTCTCACGAGCGACACCGAGCGCAACGTGGTGCTACTTACCTTCGCTCCCGAGAGCGAAGCCGCCACGCTACCGTCGCAGCAAGGGCTCATCGACGCTTACCGAGAGGGTAGGGCACAAGAGGTGGAGGCTTATGTCGATAAGGTGAGCGCCGACAGGCTGCTGCCCTCTGAACCCACAGCTGGCAAGATTGTAGCGCAGCAGGCGCTGCCAGAGTTTGAGGCCGAGCAATGGACCTTGAGCAATGGCATCAAGGTGCTCGTTAAGCCCACCACTATCAAGGCTGGTGAGGTGGTGATTGCAGGCACCTCGCCTGGCGGACTCTCGCAGAACTATCGTGCCGAGGATGCCGCATCGTTCAAGGCTGTAAATGCTGTGATGGCGCTCAGTGGCTATGGCGAATTCATGAGCAATGACCTGAAGAAGGTGCTTGCGGGCAAAGATGTGAAGATGCGCACCTTTGTGAGCAAGACCGAAGAGGGATTTCAGGGGGCATCGGCACGCGGCGACCTTGAGACCGCCATGCAGCTGCTATACCTCAAGCTCACCAGTCCTCAGCAAGACGAGAACGCTTTTAACACTTACCTTGAGCAGAATCGCACACGAACCGCCAACCAGCACGACCCAAAGTTTGAATTTGCCGACTCAATTTTTGCCAACGTCTTCTGTCACCACCCACTTGGTGCCGAGAAACTCACCCTTGAGGAAATTGACAAGGTGAACTATAATCGCATCATTGAGGTTTATAAGGGCCGCTTTGCCGACGTGAGCGACATGACGGTGTATGTGATAGGCGATTTCAATCGCGACTCGCTCATGATGCTCACCGAGCGATACCTTGCTGCCTTGCCAGGCAATGGCCGCATCGAGAAGGCTAAAGACATAGGCTATCATCTCTTTAGTGGCGATGTGAAGAACTACTGGAAGCGCAAGATGGAGACTCCTCAAGACAAGGTGTATTTCTTCTGGACTGGCGACTGCCCCTATAGCGCTCGCAACGTGCTGCTTGCCAAGATTGCGGGGCAGGTGTTCACCGGCATCTTCCGCGACGAGTTGCGCGAGAGCCGAGGCTGGACTTATCACGTGGATACACATTGCAGCGTGGTTACTGATCAGAACGGTGATGATGGCCCCGTGACCTTTATGCCGCTCAACGTTACAGTGACCGCCGGTAAAGGTGCCGAGGCACGCGACATCATTGAGAAAACCATTAAGGACGTGGCTGCCAAGGGCATTACAAGCGAGCAGCTCGACAAGGTGAAGAAATACTACCGCAAGGTCTATAGCGAGGATATTGAAGACAACACCTACTGGATGGCGATGATGCGCAACTGGGTGAAGAACAGTGTCAACCTCGACAAGGACTACTTGCAGCTGCTCGACAGCATCACAGTAGCCGACGTTCAAGACTTCGTGGCACGCTACATCAATACTGGCAATCGCCTCATCCTACTCATGGAGGCGCTCGATTAATTGAACTAATTGGGGACGGTTCTCTTTTAGTTCAGAAGGTCAAAATGAACTAATTGGGGACGGTTCTCTTTTAGTTCAGAAGTCGATTAACTACTGCACATCTTGCGATGTGCAGCGTTAGACGCCCCGCCTGTCACACAGTGCCGCCCACGGCTTCGCCGTGAACGGCACAATGTGTTTCGCATACCGCCAAGTCTTCGACTTGTCTCTGCTCCTCCTTTTATCGGTGTTAGCCCAATTTTAATACTTAAAATAGCAAAAAAGTGTCCTCAAAAGTGTCCTCAAAAGAACCGCCCCCTTGATGACAGGGCTTGAGGACAAACCATCAAGGACGTGGCAGCCAAGGGTAGCGCACGCTCTTGATGTCCTCAAAGGGCATTGGTGGAAGCAGAAGAAAATCGCCAAGCTCTCATGGGGCTTGGCGATTTTAATGATTCTCAAGAAATCAAGATTGTGGGTTACTCACCCTTCTCGAGTTTCTGCTTGAGTTCGGCAAGAGCGTCGATGTCACCGAGAGTGGTCTTCTCGACGTTGCTTGACTGAGCTACTGGCTGCTCGTCGGTGGTAGCCTTAGTGGTGGCTTTCTTAGCCTTGCGAGCTTCGGCCTTCTGCTCATCCTCGAAGATGCGGCTGTGGCTCAAGATGATGCGCTTGGCATCCTTGTTGAACTCGATAACCTTGAATTGCAATTTCTCGTCTTGCTTGGCCTGGGTGCCGTCTTCCTTAACGAGGTGCTTAGGAGTGGCAAAACCCTCAACGCCGTAAGGCAGGCTGATCACTGCGCCCTTGTCGAGGAGCTCGGTGATGGTACCCTCGTGGATGCTGCCCACGGTGTAGATAGTCTCGAAGTTGTCCCAAGGATTGTCCTCGAGCTGCTTGTGGCCGAGGCTGAGGCGACGGTTGTCCTTGTCAATCTCAAGAACTACAACGTCGATGTCGGCACCAATCTGTGTGAACTCGCTTGGGTGCTTAATCTTCTTGGTCCAAGAGAGGTCGCTGATGTGGATGAGTCCGTCAACACCTTCCTCAAGCTCTACAAAGACACCAAAGTTGGTGAAGTTGCGAACCTTGGCAGTGTGCTTCGAGCCCACGGGGTAACGCTCCTCGATCTTGTCCCAAGGGTTCTCTTTGAGCTGCTTGATGCCCAGCGACATCTTGCGCTCGTCGCGGTCGAGAGTGAGGATTACGGCCTCTACCTCGTCGCCCACCTTGAGGAAGTCTTGAGCGCTGCGCAGGTGCTGCGACCAGCTCATCTCGCTCACGTGGATAAGACCCTCTACGCCAGGAGCAATCTCTACGAATGCGCCATAGTCGGTCATCACCACTACTTTACCCTTAACCTTGTCGCCCACCTTGAGGTTCTCGTCGAGCTTATCCCATGGATGTGGCTGCAACTGCTTCAAGCCAAGAGCGATGCGCTTCTTCTCCTCGTCGAAGTCGAGGATCACAACGTTGAGGGTCTGGTTAGGCTCAACGATGTCGGCAGGATTGTTTACGCGGCCCCAAGAGAGGTCGGTGATGTGGATAAGACCGTCAACGCCACCAAGGTCGATAAATACGCCATAGCTGGTGATGTTCTTAACGGTACCTTCGAGCACTTGACCCTTCTCGAGCTTAGCGATGATGTCTTTGCGCTGCTGCTCAAGCTCGGCCTCGATAAGTGCTTTGTGAGATACAACCACGTTCTTGTACTCCTGGTTGATTTTCACAACCTTGAACTCCATGGTCTTGTCAACGAATACATCATAGTCGCGGATGGGCTTCACGTCGATTTGGCTGCCAGGCAAGAAGGCCTCGATGCCGAAGACGTCAACAATCATACCACCCTTAGTGCGGCACTTGATGTAACCCTTGATGATCTCATCGTTCTCAAGCGCTTGGTTAACGCGTTCCCAACTCTTAGCAGTGCGAGCTTTCTTGTGCGAGAGCACCAGCTGGCCTTTGCGGTCCTCCTGATTCTCGACAAACACCTCTACGGTGTCGCCAACCTTCAGGTCGGGGTTGTAACGGAACTCGTTGTAAGGAATAATACCGTCTGACTTGTAGCCAATGTTAACTACTACCTCGCGCTTGTTGATAGAGATAACAGTACCTTCGGTTACTTCTTTGTCCTTGATAGCGCCAAGCGACTTGTCGTAGGCGGCTTCCAGAGTCTCATAAGACTCGTTCTTTTTGCTTTCACCTTTCTCAAAGGCTTCCCAATCGAAGTCCTCAATGGGTGAAATTGGAGAATTTTTTAATTCTTCGCTCATTTAAATGTTAGTAAAAAAGTTAATAATCACAGGTCTCTCAGATTCGTTCCCGAGAAACGCGACTGCAAAGGTAAGCATAATTTTCTTACCCACAACCATTTTGCGCCCACATTTTTTTGAAAAACACAAAAATGAAACATCAGGGTCTGACCCCATTGTTTCATTTTTTAGCGTTTCGGCCTCCTCTGGCGCAATGTCCATCAAGCAAATTCATGCTCGCGAAGCGGTGCTTCCCCCCAAAAAAATAGCCGCCCTCAGCCTTGCAATCGCCGCAAGGAGAGTCGTGATTTATATTGTTTCGGATATAAAATGATGTAAAAATATTGTTTTATATTATATCGAGTATAAAATGTGGAGAAAAGATGCTGTTTTGCGGTGCAAAGGCGTGTTGTGTTAAGAAAAAAGATGTTGCGGGCTTGTGGATTTTGTTCTTTGTCGCAAAATGTAGTAACTTTGCAGCCTGGTTTCTTGACACATTATATATATAAGAGAATATATGAACACACTCAATTTGAAATATGAGGGCGGTGGGGAGTTCCCCAAGAGGCTGTTTCTTGAGACTTACGGCTGCCAGATGAATGTTGCCGACAGCGAGGTGGTGGCAAGCGTGATGCAGATGGCCGGCTATGGCACTACCGACGACCTGGACCGTGCCGACGCCATTTTTATCAACACATGCAGCGTGCGCGACAATGCCGAGCAGCGCATTTTCGCGCGCCTTAACACACTCAACGCTTTGCGCCGCAAGCGTCAGCGCCGCCTCATCATAGGCATCATCGGGTGCATGGCCGAGCGCATGAAAGATGAGCTCATCAGCAACCACGGCGTGGATCTAGTGGCGGGCCCCGACAGCTACCTGGAGCTTCCCAGTCTCATCGCTGCCGCCGAGAATGGCGAGAAGGCAATCAACGTGGAGCTCTCTACTACCGAGACCTACCGCGATGTCATCCCCACTCGCATCAGCGCTAATCGCATCAGTGGCTTTATCTCGATCATGCGCGGCTGCAACAACTTCTGCACCTACTGCATTGTGCCCTACACCCGCGGTCGCGAGCGCAGCCGTGAGCCGCAGAGCATCCTAAACGAGCTGCGCGACTTGCAGGCTAAGGGCTTCAAGGAAGTGACGCTGCTAGGACAGAATGTGAATTCTTATCTTTTTAAGAGGACGAGAGGACAAGAGGACGAGAGGAGAAGAGGACAAGAGGACGAGAGGACAAGAGGACAAGAGGACGAGAGGACGAGAGGACAAGAGAACGTGGATTTTGCGGCACTGCTGGCGAAGGTGGCCGAGGCGGCGCCCGAGATGCGAGTGCGCTTCACCACCAGCAACCCTGAGGACTTGAGCGACGCTATCATCGACACGATGGCCAGCCACGCCAACATCTGTAACCACATCCACCTGCCGGTGCAGAGTGGTAGCAACAAGGTGCTCAAGCTCATGAATCGCAAATACACCCGCGAGTGGTACCTCGACCGCATTGCGCGCATTCGCCTGGTGATGCCCGACTGCGGCATCTCGACCGATATGTTCACTGGTTTCCACGACGAGACCGAGGAGGACTTCCAGCAGACTTTGAGCCTCATGCGCGAGGTGGGCTTTGACTCGTCGTTCATGTTCAAGTATAGCGAGCGCCCAGGCACCTTCGCCGCCAAGCGGTTGCCCGACAACGTTCCCGAAGACGTGAAAATAGACCGCCTCAACCGCATGATAGCCTTGCAAAATGAGCTATCGCTGTGCAGCAACCGTGCCGATGTGGGCAAGACCTTTGAGGTGCTTGTGGAGGGCTACAGCAAGCGCTCGCGTGACGACATGTTTGGTCGCACCCAGCAAAACAAGGTCATCGTCTTTCCTGCTGGCGACACCAAGATTGGCGACCGCGTGATCTGCAAAGTGGAAAAAGCCACCAGCGCCACACTCCTGGGAGTGAGACTTTAGTGGGGCAGGAGAGTAGTCTTCAAGGAATAAAAAAATAAGAGTTTCGGCCATAATAGGCTGAAACTCTTTAGTTTAGTGGCGGGGGCCGGATTCGAACCAACGACCTCTGGGTTATGAGCCCAACGAGCTACCACTGCTCCACCCCGCGATTTGCGATTGCAAAGGTACTGCTTTCTGTGATACTGGCAAAATTTTAGCGACATTTCAGCTAAACTTTAAACATAATTTAACAGAAATGCCGCTAAATGTGGTTTCAGTAGAGGTCTGGCACTAGTCAAAGACGCCTTGCATGGCTTCGGCCTGGTGGGTCTCTTCGCGAGCCTGCTGCTCGCCGCCGCCACCGCCACCCGACGATGAGCGGTAACCGCCGCCGCCACCACCGCCTTCGATGCGTGGGCCTATGCCTCGCTCGCGATAGCAGAAGTCGTAGTCGCTAGGAATATTAAATGAGGCGTCGCTAGAGTAGGGGTTGGAGCTGTCGGCAAGCACCTTTTTCATGTATAGGCCCCAGATGGGCAGTGCTTGTCCGGCGCCCTGACCAATGCCTCCGTTGTAGAAGCGTATGTAGCGTTCTTCGCCTCCAACCCACACTCCTGTAACAAGTTGCGGAGTGAATGCCATGAACCATCCGTCGGAGTTGTTGTTGCTGGTACCTGTCTTGCCGCCCATGGCGATGTTGTTGACATAGTTGCGCACTCGACGGCCGGTACCGTGGTCGATAACGCTCTCGAGCATGGTGAGCATTCTCAGGTAGGAGTCCTCGCTGAGCACTTCCTTCTGCCGTGGTGTGAACTCAGCGAGCACGTTGCCGTGGCTGTCGCAGATGCGTGATACGAAGAGCGGGTCGCTGCGCATGCCGTGGTTGGCAAATACCGAGTAGGCGCTAACCTGCTGTCGCACCGACACCTCGCATGGTCCCAAGCACAAGGGCATCACGGTGTCGAAATCGTTAGTGAGGCCATAGTTGTGCAGCATGGTCACCAGGTTGGTGGGCTTGAGCAGGTCTATGAGTCGTGCCGAGCAGGTGTTGTTAGAGGTGGTGAGGGCCTGCTTCAGGGTCAACATGCCGCCACCGCCGCCACCGCGTGGGCTCCATCCGCCAATGGTGATTCTCTGGTTGGAGATGAGGTCGCAGGGGTTGTAGCCACACTCCATTGCCAGCGAGTAGAGATAGGGCTTCATGGTAGAGCCAATCTGGCGCCTGCCCACCGACACCATGTCGTAGGAGAAATGGTTGAAGTCGGGGCCGCCCACATAGGCTTTCACTTCGCCCGTGGTGGCGTCCATCGACATCATGCCGCATCGCAAGATGCTCTTGGTGAAGAGCAGAGAGTCGAGCGGGGTGATGAACATATTTCTCTCGCCGTTCTTGAGGTCAAAGACCGAGATGTGCTGCTTGGTATTGAAATTCTCCAATATCTCGTTCTCGCTCTTGCCCTGAGCCTTGAGGGTCTTGTAGCGGGTGGAGTTGACAATGGCATTGCGGATGAGGCGGTCCTTTACCGACTGTGGCAGCTCGCTGCGGCTGCTGGTGTAGGGGTCTTTGTTGCCTGTCTCTCCCGAACTGATGCCATGCTCCGACCAGAAGATGCCTTGCAGGTATATCATGTGTTCCTTGACGGCTTCCTCGGCATACTGCTGCATCTTGCTGTCGATGGTGGTGTAGATTTTCAAGCCATCGGTGTAGATGTTGTAGGGCTTGCCGTCGGCCTTGAAGTTCTTGTTGCACCAGCCATAGAGGGGGTTATCGACCCACTGTGCCGAGTCGGCATAGAAGGCCTGCTTGTTCCATGCCGGATAATTTTTATACACGGGTTTTGTGGCCATCATCATGCGCACTATCTCCTCGCGGGCATAGGGCGCGAAGCCCTCGTTGTGGCTCACTTTGTGGTAGGCGAGCATGATTTCGGTGTTCTGGGCGCGCTGGCAGTCGGCCTGTGTGAGGTATCCAGCCTCATACATCTTTTGCAGCACCAGGTTGCGGCGCTCCTTGGCACGCTCGGGGTATCTGAGTGGGTTGTAGTAAGCAGGGTTTTTGCACATTCCCACGAGCATGGCGGCCTCCTGAACGTTGAGTTCGCTGGGCGAGTTCTTGCCAAAATACACGTAGCTTGCACTCTTGATACCCACGGCATTGTTGAGGAAGTCAAACTGGTTGAAGTACATCTGCATGATCTCGTCTTTAGTGTAATAGCGCTCGAGCTTCATGGCGATGACCCACTCGATGGGTTTCTGCATGGCACGCTCAAAGATGTTCCTCGAGGTGGGGGTGTATAGCTGCTTGGCCAGCTGCTGTGTGATGGTGCTGCCGCCACCGGCCTCCTTCTGGCCCATGATGATGCGCTTGATGATCGAGCGGCCAATGGCTGTGGCGTCGATGCCCGAGTGCTCGTAGTAGCGCTCGTCCTCGATGGCGATGAGTGCGTCTTTGAGGAAAGGCGAGATTTGGTCAAACTCTACATAAAACCTGTTTCCGTTGCTCTGGAATATTTTTCCCATCTCCACGCCGTCGGCAGTGTACATCGTCGAGGCGAAATTGTCGGCGGGGTTGCGCAGTTCGTCTATTGGTGGCATGTAGCCAATGATGCCGTTATAGATAAGAAAAAACAGCACGAGTACTCCAGCGAAGAAGAGAAGCAGGCCTCTCCACATCCACTTGATAATCGTGTGGTTGCGTGATGCTTGGTCGGCAGTTTTCATATTTCTGTTGTTTATGTTTTGCTGTGTTGTTTTTGATTGGTAAATGGCCTTTTTCCACAAAAGCCTCCTAACAAATTGCAAAAGTAGTAATTTATTTTTAATTACACACATTATTTTAATAATAGTTTTGGGTTAATGGTTTGTGGCGAGTGGTTTTTGGAATTGATGGCTGCTGGTTGTGATATACAGCAAGTATGACAATATGACACATAATTTAGGCTTATAACTGCAAATATGGCTTATAAAATGATATTATGACATATAATTGTTGCCATTTTGGAGCTGGCACTCTGTTTGCAACCTATAGTGGTGAGCCCGTGAGTGGGATGCTTGAGAAGCCCACCGCTGAAGACTCATAAGCAAATAAAAATATTAACAACTTAAAATTATAGGAGATAAAATTATGTTACTAGCACGTAGAAATTCTAACTGGTTACCCGATGTTTTCAACGACTTCTTCGACACCGACTTCATGCCTAAGGCATGCACCACAGCACCAGCTATCAATGTGATTGAGAAGAAGAATGAGTATGACGTGGAGCTCGCCGCTCCAGGCATGACCAAGGACGATTTCAAGGTGAGCCTCGACGAGGACCACAACCTGGTGGTAGAGCTCGACAAGAAGGTGGAAAAATGCGATGAGAACAAGGACTGCGGTCACTTCCTGCGCCGTGAGTTCTCTTACACCAAGTTCTACCAGACGTTGCTCCTGCCCGACGACGTGAACCGCGACGCCATCAGCGCCACTGTGGAGAACGGGGTGCTCAAGGTGGTTCTGCCCAAGCTCCAGCCTCAGGACGTGAAGAAGGAGCGCACTCTCATCGAGATTCAGTGATGCACCACTGCAAGAAGGATGCGACACTTATATACTAAAGATTCATAGGCACATAATGTGACTGCCTCATGGCTTTAAGGCAGTAGTAATCATGGCCACCCAAAACGACAAAGGTTTTTGGGTGGCTTTTTTTGTGCAAACTTGCATAGTTGTCAAAAAATATCTATCTTTGTGAGCTTTTAACCAAAACACCTAGAAACGATGACACGAAGAATAAAGCGCATTATCAAGATAGCTCTTGGAGTGATAACCCTCATAGTTCTTGCATTGGCATTTATAATGGCAGGCACTAACCCCAGCAAGGATGAGCATAAAAAAGTGCTGGCGCAGATAGTGAACAAATATGACATGAACAAGCTCAAGCTCACCGATGCCGAGCGTGAGCAGTACATGAACTATGTGTGCAACGGCTCGGGCGTTAATATCCTCAGGAAAGAAGTGATGCCACGTTTTATGGTTGAGGACAACACTTTGTGGTCAACGGGATATATCATCGTTGAGCAAGAAGACGGCACTTTTGCCTACAAGAAAAAGGTCACCACTGGCTTGTTTAACAAAGTGAGTGCCGTGGATGAGCAGGAGCTGATGCAATATATCCTTGAGGCTCACCGCATCAATGAGCAGCGCACTGCCACTGCCGCAGGCGCCTCACAGCAGTAACCGCTAAGCCGATTTCAAGTCGTTGCAATGAGCAGGGCATGGCGCCATAGAGCATTGCTGATGGCTGTTGTCGTCATGATGGCGATGACGGCTTGCTCGGTGCGTGTTGACGAGGGTGGCTCCGTGCGCGACGATGTGCCGCTCGACTCGCTGCGCGACGGCGACCTGGCGTTGCGGCAGGGCACTGGGCTCGATAGCGAGGCAGTGCTGCGCCTCGACAGCGCCGGTGGGCAATATTCTCACATTGGCATTGTTGTTAGCGACAACGGCAAGTGGAAGGTGGTGCATGCTGTGCCTGGCGAGAGCCGCGATGGCATCGACAGGGTGAAAATAGAGCCCATCGATACTTTTTTCCTCTCCACTCGCGCCGCACATGGTGCCGTGATG
>Ga0256407_10004094_pt1 | contig 24787 bp, 17 predicted proteins | sample RumenRJG_04DNA_FD_193489 | JGI IMG/M metagenome (GOLD analysis project Ga0256407, IMG submission 193489) | Bovine rumen microbial communities from Lethbridge, Alberta, Canada - RJG_04 | ecosystem: Host-associated > Mammals > Digestive system > Stomach > Rumen | place: Canada: Alberta... | reverse complement strand
GCCCGAAGGCTTAAGATTTCTTCATCAAGTTCGACCTCAAGCTTTTCTTATTCATAAAGAATTGCTGGCAGTTTCTTCATTTTTTTTCAATTCAAAACTACCGTAGGTCAGTTTATTTCCAGTCGCCGTCCTATTGCTCAGGACCACGACCTGTACGAACCTTATTTTGTTCTGTCTTTCTTTCCTTCCCTGATATGTCAAACAACTTTTGTTTTTGTGTCACACTGTCGTGCGACGGTGATAGAGAATATATACTCACTTTAAAAAAGAGTCAAGAATTATTTTAAAATTTTTTGATTTTTTTATATTTTTTATTCTTTTTTGGATAATTTGTTATGTGATATAGAAATAAAATATTTTAAAATACAGCGGTTTCGAGAGCCTCAACCGCCGCGGTGCACGCGTTCAAACACCACGGGACAGGCGTTCAAACACCGCGGTGCATGCGTTCAGAAAAAAAAAAATAATATAAGTACTCGGAAAAAAAGGATACGGTCATTTCGACAAGCTCAATGACCGTAAAACACAAGCTCAATGACCGCAAAACACAAGCTAAATGACCGCGGGAGCATTGGCTGAATGAGCGAAGGGGCATAAGCGTAATGACCGCGGGATGATCGGATGGGGCGCAGGGGGGGGGCTGCGCGAGAATAAATGTATTACTGTACTAAGGTGTATTGCACAACGGTATCAAAACTAGGGATATTGTCTGCTATGGCATACGGGATCGTGATAGTACCGATGACAGCACCATCGAGGGATGCCGTGTAAACCGCATAAGAAGATGTTTCCAATTTTGAAAGGGAAATTGTTGAAGCCTGCTCCATGAATATATAGTCAGATGACGAAGATGCCCTCGCACCTACCTTTGACACACTCAATGCAGATTCAGATGCTGAAGTTACATAATAGCCCCAAAGACCGTTAGAAGCCGTTAAAGCACAGTAGCGTTCCGGCCATGCATACTGCATTTTGTAACTGAAAGTAAAGGCTGTAGAACCATTGGCAACAAGGTTCAAAGAAGAAGAAGCAAACGAAGAGCAGAAGTCAGAAAGCTTTGTTTCCTTCGAATAATGGCCAGAATCACTCACAATCTTCAAGCCCGTTAAAGAAAGAGAATATGCAGTACAGCTAACAGAATTACGGCTCAATTCCTGTGCACGGTTATAACGGGCAATAATTTCATCAGAAACAGGAGTATCGCCAGTGGTATCTGTATAGCCGAAAGTATAGAAAACAGGACAACGAGATTGTTTTGCAAAAGATGTTATATAAGCATCATCAACCTTGTCATACAATATTTTATAAACGAGCTTATAGCAGTCAACAAACTGAGCATCTGTTGAAAATGAAAAATTTGGAAACAACGGTGTTTTACCGTCCCTGATGATAAAACTATCACTGCCTAGCAATTTAATATAAATGCGCTTTGCAGATGAATCATAAGAATATGAATATGTATCTTCCGTAAGCAATTTATATGCTGTATTATATGTACCAGAACCCGCTTCACTAACAGCAGAATATTTATATGTTGTACCAGAGAATTCATAAGTTGAAGTTGAAGAACCTATCGACGAGCTGAACTTCTTACCTGCAAGTTCGTTTGTACCTACGCTTGCAGGAAGAGCTGAAGACAAACTGCTGCCGCCCGAAGAAAGCGAAAGCAGAAGCGCTGAATTATTATCGTCCGAATCGTTCGAACAACCCATAAAAGCGGCCGCAAGCAGGGCAGCAGCAAGAAAAGAAAGTATTTTTTTCAATTTAAATCTCCTTACGGAGTTTAAAAAGCCCATGAATAACTGATAACTGAATAAACCCCGTATCTATCAGTCTACCCCCCCCCGACTTTTCGTCAATTAGCGCAACAGGAATAATGCGGCTGCCACTTACGGCGACACGGTCAATGAACGGGATGCCCGGCTCAGACAGCAACTACGGTCATTTCGACAAGCTCAATGACCGCAAAACACAAGCTCTGTGAACGCAGAACATTGTCTCAATGACCACAGGGGCACAGGCTAAATGAACGTGGGGTAATATTCAGGTATAGGCACAGAAGCGCGTCTTAACGCGCGGACAGCATAGTTAAATCATACAGGCGGTTCTAATCGCCGGGACTTAAGTTATGCACAAAAAACTAAAATTTATGCGTTAATGCCGGCCCCGGCATGAAAGGGGCGCGAAGCGCGTGCGAACGAATGTGAGCACCGACCGTGAGGGGAGCCCTGAAACGCCGGTTGCGGAGGAATTGGCCTGAAAAAAAAAAGAAAAAAAACTAAAGTTCGGCTTCTTCTTTCTGACCGAATTCACAGAGGGCGGTAGAAATCTGAGCGTGCTCAATCAGTTCAAGGTTACGGTGAATTTTTTTGTAGAGGCGGATTTCGCCGGTTCCTGTTCCGCCGACAAGTTTTTTAATGGTATGACGCTGGCCTTCTGGAAGTTCGGCAGAGCGAACAAACATGAGCTGTGCCGGGCAGAAAACATCTATGTCTACTACGTATTTTGAATTATGAACGCTTACAGTCCAGTGAAGCTTTTCCTGATCTCCGTTTTCGGGCATCTGGCTGAAATCCCAGTGAGATTCAAACGAACGGCGGCCTTTTTGTGCCTGGAAGACAACTTCTGATCCTTCAAGATTTACAACAAGCGAAATGCGGTCATTGTATACACCCTGAATTACAAATACTGAATTCTGAAGGGTTTTGCCCGAAATAATGCTTGTAAGGTTTGAAGAAGAAAGATGTACATATGGAAAATCGTGTGCTTTTCCGTAAAAACGGTCTATATAACCGAAAGATTTTTTAGGAAGGACTGAATAAACTTTTCCATCGATTGTAAAGGTTCCGGAAAAAGCAGTCTGTGCGCCAACAGGACTCCAGAAAAGAGTTTTACCGGTAAAGCCTTCTGCAAAATCGCGGCGGATGTCAAAGCGAAGATCCCAGTTTATAATTCCGGAATCGCACATGTATTCAGGATGAGTCTGTAAATCTGAAGGAGATACGGCAATGCGGCCGGAAAGCACTTCTTCCGAAAATGAACAGCCGCATGCAGAAAATTCAAACGGTCTTGAATGGATAACTGTCTGTGAAAGGCTTGTATAGGCACAAACTTCCTTTGCACCTGCACCAAGCTGACCTGCTTTTACGCATATATATGAAGGCACTGCTATTTCTTCGCTCTGAAGTTTCTGTGCGGAAATTGTTCCGGCAAGAACGTTCTGAAGGTCTTCCGCTTTAATTGACGTACGGTTTTTAAAACCAAGAACAGGCTCATCCGGTGCCACAGCAGGATTCAGCATTATAAATTCTACAAAAAACCTGCGTTCCATTCCAGTTGTATTTTCTACACCGGAAAAAAAGAAACGCCAGGCACAGAATCCGTTTTTTCTTACTGCACCAGTTGGAATAAGCCGGAATACTTTCTGACTCTTCTTTGAAATAGCCATTATAAAAAAATCCCCTCTTTAAACAAAAAACAATCTATTCCTGTATCGGCAGAAAGAGAATCTTTTGTTAGGAATCTTTTTCCTTATTTGAGCAACTTATCAAGTTTTTTTGTTACGTCTGATTGCTCTGTCGGGAAATTTGCATCAAGATATTCAAAACAGGCAACAGCTGCTGACTGAGCATGCTCATACCAGATTGAATAGAGTTCGCGGTCAATATCTTCTCCCGGATAAGGAGCACCCTGTACGTCAGAAACAAGCTGACGCAACATTTCTATGCACTGCTTTACTTTCTTGTCCATATAAATCATCCTCATTTTAAACAGTCCCCAATATGTAAAATTATAAAGGCAATTCTATAATAACGCCAGTATTTTTTAAATCTTTATTGCCAACTATGACTTTTCTTGTTGAATCTTTCTGCAAATAAATACGTTCTGCAGCTTCCTTTAAGTCTTTTGGAGTAACTTTAAGGAGCATTTCAAGTTTCTGGCGGCGGTCGTCGTCGCTTATGCAGTAAAGAGTGCGGAAAAATCCTATTGTGCCTCTTCCGTTTGGAGAACGCGGCTGAACTTCATCGCCATAGGTTCCGGTTATGTTACGTTCACATTCATCATCATCCAGTTCTGTCTGAGAAAAATCACTGAGACAGTCTGAAAAAATTTCCATTGACTTTACAGGCGCCGGATCACGGAAAGTTGAAAAACAGAAAAGTCCGCTCAGATTCTGGCTGGAAGAATATGCTCCGTAGGCACCGCCTGCCGTCCTGATACGTTCCCATAGTGAATTACCCGAAAGCCAGTGAGAAAGAACTAACTCTGAAGGATTTTTTTCCGAACCGAAGCGGCTTCCCTTAAACGCCCTGGAAGCAAAGCCAACCTGCGATTTTATGGCAAAAAATTCTTCGTCCGGAACCCTGTCTTTTTCACCAGGAAGCAAAAGATAGCGGTAAAGTTCATCTTCTGAAGGCGGAGCCGGAGGCTCAAGAGGCTTAATTCCGGCAGAAACAATAAAATCCGGAAGTGCCGGCTTAAGAAGCTTAAGGGAATCTTCATCGGCAATTACATGAAGGACTGCTCCCGAAGAAAAAAGTTTTTGTGTAATGCGTTCGAATCTCTCTGCCAGAAAATCAGGCTTTTCTTTTACAAGGGAATTAAGCGTAAAAAGCTGTGTAAGGCCATTCCAGATTTCATCAACCATTCCGCTTCTTGTCTGCGTACACTGAACGCGCTTTGCTGCATAGCGGTTTCCTTTTGGAACCACTGAAGATTTTATTGCAGATACGGCTTCCCCTAAAAGAGTCTGGAGCCGTTTTTTATCTGTAAAATGGAAGGTAGAAAGGCTTTCTGCAAAAAGGGCTGTTGCCTGCGGAAGCATTTCCTTTATAAAGCGGGCTGTAAAAATAAGCCATTCCCGGTCCGTGCATTTGTATTCTTCAAGTTCCTTTCGTAATTTCTGAGCATTCGGAGTGTCTGAACCGTTAGCAGAAAGAAGGCGCGTATAGATTCCGCCTGTAAGGACTGCTGTTTCTGAAGCACAGTCTGCCCATGACTTACCGTTCCAGCCGACATTTGTTGCACAGTAAGAATAAAGCGGAAGATACGGATAGTCTTCTGCTGGGAGGGAATCTACAGGAAATGCTACGGACATATAGATAATGCCGTTTGTGCTTTCTTCATTTGTAAAGCAGGCAATATTTCCGGAAGACGACATGATGAATTCCTTCCCAGTCTGAATGTGGTCAACATCCGTCTTTAAATCATTTAAATTTAAGACAGGCATACAGGAAAGTTCTTCAGAAGTTTCATGATGACTCTGATATACATGCATCTTTTCTAAATCTAATCCAATTTGAGCCATAGAGGTCTGCGCAGAAAGATTTTTTACAAGTTTTTTTTCTTCCTTATTGCGCAGTGCAAGATATTTTTTTGACGGCTTAACAACTACATAACTGCGCTTTGTGTTTTTAATAAGATATTTTTCTATTAATTCAGTTATGTAATGAGGATTTTCTGAAACATTTACCCGAATTTTTTCTATAGAATCGCGGACAAAAAGCATTTCTGCAGGGCTTCTGCCGTAATTCCAGCCGTTTAATGCACGGTCTAAAAGGACAAGGGAATAAGGACCGCCAGAACGAAGTATTTCTCTTGTGGAAAATTCTGCGCTCATCAGGGCTGCGTCTATATCTTTCTGGTCAATTCCCTTCTCTGCAAGCTCTTTAAGAGTTTTTTCTATAAGTGCAAAAACTTTTTTAGAAGCGCGGGCTTTTACACCGTGAAGTCCAAAAGAAATGATAAAATAACGAGTTTCATTCATTGCCCCTGTAAGAGGAGAAATATCGTCTCCAAGGTCTGAGTCTATAAGAACTTTGGTAAGTGGCGAACCATCGTGGCCGGCAAGCACTTCTGAAAGGAATGCACACTCCATATAACTCTGAAGGTCTGATGTATTGCCGCAAAGCCAGTTTATTGAAACCGTTGAACCGGTAGCGCCGGTATCAGGAGCAGTTTCTGTAATTTTTAATGGAGAAACGATTTCTTTCGGGGTCTCAAGTTCTATAAATTCAGCAGGAACATCCGGCGATTTACTTTCTGAAGAATATTTTTTTTCTGAAGGTTCCAGACGGTCCAGAATATTTTCCTGAATGAAGTCCAGCTGTTCTTCTGTAGGAATATTTCCATACAAAAATACAAGGCAGTTTTCCGGCCTGTAATATTTTTTATGAAAATCCTTGAAATCCTGATAAGAAAGAGACGGAACTTCAAGCGGGTCACCGCCTGAATCATACTGATAGTTAGAATCTGGAAAAAGGGAACGCAACTGAATGTCGTTTGCAACAGATTCAAAAGAAGAATAATTTCCCTTCATCTCGTTATAAACGACACCTTGCAGGGAAAACAGAGTTTTCTTGCCGTTCTGAACAGGCTCTAGCCGGTGACCTTCCTGTAAAAAAGCTTCGTGCTTTAACAAAGGGAAAAATACTGCATCACCATATACGTCCATAAGGTTAAAATAATCTTTTCTGTTCATTGAACTTGCAGGATATACAGTTTTATCTGAATACGTAAGCGCATTTAAAAATGTGTTTACGCTTTGGTTCATAAGAGTTGTAAACGGTTCTTTAAGTGGAAATTTTTCGGAACCGCAGAAAACGGAATGCTCCATTATGTGAGCGGCACCCGTTGAATTTTTTATTGGAGTCCTAAAAGCAAAGGCGAACAGATTTTCTTCATCTGAATTTAAAAGATGAAATACCTCTAAGCCTGTTTTTTCATGACGAAGATATATTCCTTCTGAATCACAGTCCGGAATTTTATGTTTAGAAATCAGTTTGAAATCTTTATACGATTCTTTTATGCCCATATATGTACTATAGCGAATTTCTACATAAAACTCACTATAGTTTTAAAAGATTTAATGAGTTCGAAAATAATGTTTATACAAAAACATCGTCATTACGTCCCTTTATAATCAACTTTCCGTCTTCAAAAGCACGGCGCAGAATAGAAAAGAATTTATTTGAAACTTTTTCGCAGTCTGATTTTCTGAACGGAGCATTAATTTTCTGTTCCTCAAGGACTTCGGCCCTTCTTCCTGCCGAAATACAGCTTAAAATCTTTTCTGTAAAATTATCCGGCTTTGCTGCTATAAGCATGGCGATTTCATTTTCCGTCATTTTTCTGAGTTCTTCCTGAACGAACCTGTCGTCAGAAGCAACGATATCCTCAATTGTAAACAGACGGCTGCGCAAATCTTGTCCAAGTTCCGGATCGTCATCCGCAAGATTAGAAAGAATGGAATTTTCTGCATCCGGAGACATTTTTTTAAGAATCATTGCAAGAACATTTCTTCCGTCTACGTTTTCTGCCTTTTCTGTTGTCTGGGCAAGGGATTTTTCGTGCATTGCCTGGTCAACGCGCCTTAGAACTTCAGGATGAACAGGTTCCATCTTTGCAAGACGGTGCACAACCTGCTTTTTCTGTTCCGGTTCCATAAGGTTTATTACGCCGGCCGCTTTTTTTGGTTCAAGATGAGAAAGAACAAGAGCCTTAATCTGGTCACTTTCATCAGCAAGAAGGAAAAGAATCCGCTCAGTATCTGCATCATTTAGATAGTCAAATGGTTTTGCGCCATGAAAAGGCGCCGCCTTATCCAGAAGCTGTTTTGCACGTTCCGGACCGTAAGCTTTTTCCAGAATTTCGCGGGCGGTATCCATTCCGCCAGATTCCCGTGACTTTTCCATAAGGTTCTGGAATTCTTCCAGAATTACGCTTGCTTCTTCCGGAGAAACGGAACGGATTGAGGCAATTTCCGGGATTATTTTTTCTGTCTGCTCGGCACTTAAATGAGGAAGTATTTTTGCCGCTTCATCAACACCAATGAGCAGAAGAAATTTTGCAACGCGCCTGTAAACAGAATCCGAACCGTCCTTTTCTTTCTGGCTTACAGGAACCTTTATAAGTCCGCCGGATTTTAGATAGTCAGTCGTTGAATTTTCAAGAATTTTTCCGACTTCACGGTTTACATCGCGAAAGAGAGGTTTTTCCGGCTTTTTTTCTGTTTTTTGTCCTGCGTGTTTTGCAGAATCGTTTTCTGCGTTCTTAGATGATAAAGAAAAATCCGGCTGTTCTGAAACAGTTTTCTGAATGCGCGGAGGAATAAAAGGCTTCGGCTCTCTTTTTGAATCAGAATTCTGAGGTGAACCGTTTATATTTTGCATTGAACCATAAGCTTTTGAACGAAGATCATTTAAATTCATACTTATATTCCCGTACAGAAAGGTTTTACGCCTTTTTAAAACTGTATATTCTCCTCTTCTGAAGGTCCGACCACGGCAAACCATCTGCCGGGATTTTTTACCCAGTAAATATCAAAAACACGTTCTATATCTGTTACAGTGATGTTTTTTACTTCTTCATTTTTTCTGTCAGAGGCAGTTACATCGCCGTATTGAAGAAGGCTTGAAGCAAGCCGCAATGCAACGCCTCCGACTGTAGCCTGTGAAGAATATCTGGAAGTTATAAAACTGTTTATGTATCCTTCCAGTCTGGATTCTATAGGTTCAAGGACGTAACTTCCGTCTGGGTTGATTGCACTGATAGTTTTTCCGGAGCGCATTATGCTGCGGCATTCATCAAGAGCTTTTGCAAAGCCGGAAAGAGCCGTTGCATTGCAGAGGACTTCGAATCCAAAAGGAGCTTCTGAAGCAGTTACCTGACTTATTGGAGTATAGCACATTCCGTTTTTTTCACGGACAATATTGTACATAATGTCTGAATAAATTTTTGCAGCAATGCATGCAGTCAGATAATCAGGATCAGAGATTGAAGGAGAAGGAAATGCCCTTAAAATCTGGGCTGCGCCGGATGCATTCTGATTAACAAGAACAACAGGTTCCCCTTCTACCTTAAGCTTAGGAATTCGCAATGCCTTTAAAGGTTCTTTACCGGCCTGAATTCCGCCGAATGCATTTTCAAGTAATGAAAGGAGCTTTGAACTGTCAAAACCACCGCTTGCTACAATTGAAATTCTTCTTGAATCAACAAGTGTTTTGTAATGCGAAACAATTGCATCATAAGTTATATTTTCTATAGATTCCTGCGTTACAGAAGATTTTGCACTGTAGGGGTGATTTTCATACAGCATCATACCCATATAATAAAGCAGCATTGAAGACGGATCGGTTAAGGATTCCTGAACCTGCTGACGGAGATCATTAACAAGCAGATTATAATCTTCCTGCGGAAAAACAGGAGAAAGCACAGCTTCTGAATAGCGCGCAAAAGTTTCATCAAAATAACGGCTAAGGCAGTTCATCCCAAATACTGAACCGGCATTGATTGAATAGTAATTGAAAGACCCGTGCGTTTCATAGAAAAATTTCTTAAGTTCTGGTTTCGTGTAAGATTTGCTTCCTTTTGAAAGCATCGAAAAAACAGAAGTTTCAAGTCCACTTGTCTCTTTTGTAAGATAACTGACGCCGCCTTTAAAAACCATATAAACAGAACAGAAATCACCGTTACCAGAATTCTTAATGTATACGGGAATTCCATTGGAAAGTTTTTCCGTAATGATTTTAGATTCTGCTTTTGCTGCAAAAACAGAAGAAACTGAAGAAGCAAGAAAAACTGCTGTAAAAATTATTTTCTTAAAACATCTGTTCATAAAAATTCCTGTCATTCATACAAAAGGCTGAAGCCGTTACGTTCAAACTGAGCCTTGATTTTTTCATAAACTTCTGGATTAACCAGAACCGTTACTAATGGATTTTTATTTTCAAAATACCTGTCTGCAAAATCAGAAAGTTCTGCCGGAGTTACGGCAAACAGCCTGTCATTATACGTATAATAATAACCTTCATCTGCAACAAGCCACCAAACCCTTAATGTAGTGACAAGAGAAACGGCTGTTTCTGCTTCTATAATGCGGGAATCTTCCAGACGGCGGCGAAACAGTTCAAAATCACTGTCCGTCAACGATTCTGCAATATTTTTCATTGTTTCTGGAATTATCTGAGCAAAATAAATAGCCCGCTCTGCAATGTCACTTTCCGGATTTACAAATGTTGCCCCAAAAGAAAAAAGCCCTACCGTCTTTGCCGTAGGATATCCGCCGTAAACATAACTTGTATCAGGAATTCCAAGCAAAGGATTCTGCACCATATAAGTTTTATAATATCCCTGCGGATCATAAAGTGCCTGACAGAAAACATCTGCAATATAAGTATCGTTCAAATCATATTCTGTATCCGGTCCGCGGAATGTTACTGTAACATCTGCAAGGTCCGGTGAAATCTGATCATAAGGCTGAACCCTTAATTCCGGTTTTGAAAAAGGAGTTTTTGTGTGACGGACACAGCCGTTTTCAAAAGGATCCGGACCTTTTTCCCAGGATCCGAAAATCTTTTTTACCATCCTGTGAACTTCGGCAGGATCAACATCTCCTGCAACAAAAACGGCTGCATTATTCGGAATGTAGTAAGTCTTCATCATGTCGCGGAGCTGCTGTACAGTTGCAGCTTTTATAGATTCTTCAGTTCCGGCCCCATCTGTAGTTATTGTATTTTCCGGAAAAAGCAGGTTATAGCGCGAACGGTAAATTTTATAACCTGATTCACCGGCCTTTCCGTTTATTTCTGCAATGACAACCTTCTTTTCGTTCTCAAATTCCTTTTCATCAAGATTTGGAAAACGGATTGCAGCATTCCAGAATTCAAGTCCGCGCTCTGTAAGATGAGAAGGTACCGTAAAGAAATAATTTACATATTCTGTATTTGTAGTGCCGTTTCTGTCGGAAACTCCCATATCCCGGGTTGCTTTATCTACTTCTGCAGCTGTTTTATAAAGGGAATTTCCCTTGAACATCATGTGCTCATAAAGGTGAAAAAGCCCTACCGTATCTGCTTTCTGTGTATAGGCACCACAGCGGACTGCAATTTCTATGTAAGTTAATGGAACCGAATGGTTTTCAGCAACAAAGAGGGAAAGACCATTTTTCAGTTTATAGGAATACAGTGATTTTACGGGCGTTTTTTCTCCGTAGCAAAGAAAAAGCCATAGAAACATAAAAAAAACGATAGAAATGAACTTCTTCATAATGAAGATATTATATCAGCATTATGAAGAAATTTACAGTAAAACTTTAATGCAGATAAATCGTGATTTTACATATTCACCGGTAATCTGCGGTTATTGCATCAGTTAAAATCTGCAACTCCGTTAAGGTCAAGTGTTGCAAAAAGATCTTCAACTGTTTCGCGGCGGCGGATTTCTTTGTATGAACCGTCTTCGCGCATTAAGATTTCGCCTGCGCGAAGTTTTCCGTTATAGTTGAATCCCATTGCTCGTCCGTGAGCACCAGCATCATGAACAATAACAAGGTCGCCCATGTCAATTTTTGGAAGAGGACGCTGAACGGCAAATTTATCGCAATTTTCGCAAAGGCTTCCTACAACATCGTAAACTTCTGTCTTTGGAGCATCTTCTTTACCACTAACAGTAACTTCATGATAGGCACCGTACATTCCAGGGCGCATAAGGTCTGCCATACAACTGTCCAAAGCAATGTAGTCGCGGTAGATGTGCTTTTCGTGAATTGCAGTAGAAACAAGCCATCCGTAAGGACCTGTGATTGGACGGCCGCATTCCCAGTAAATTCCAAGAGGATCAAGACCTGCTGGAACAATAATCTGGTCATAAAGTTTTCTGATTTTCTGAGCAACTTCGTTATAATCAACTTTTTTCTGATCCGGCTTATAAGGAATACCAAGGCCTCCGCCAAGGTCTGTAAATTCAATTCTTACGCCAACCTTTTCTTTAAGTTCAACGCAGAGTTCAAAGAGAATCTTAGCAGTTTCGGCAAAAGAATCCGGATTAAGCTCGTTTGAAGCAACCATTGTATGAAGTCCAAAATGCTTTACACCTTCTTTTTTACAGATTGCGTATGCTTCAAGAATCTGTTCGCGTGTAAGACCGTATTTTGCTTCTTCAGGCTTACCGATAATTGCGTTTACACCACCCTGCTTTAATGAGCCTGGGTTATAGCGGAAACAGATAGTTTCCGGCAATTTTCCATCAAGGGCATTTTTCAAATATTCAATATGAGTTATATCATCAAGATTGATAATGTTTCCCTGTTTGTATGCAAGCTGATATTCAGAAGCCGGAGTTTCGTTACTCGTAAAAATAACGTGATCCTTTTTTATACCACTCATTTCGCTCAACATAAGTTCCGGTGCACTTGAACAGTCAGCACCACAGCCTTCACTTGCAAGAATTTTAAGGATATATGGATTCGGACAAGCCTTTACAGCAAAATGTTCGCGGAAAACCGGAAAAATACTGAAAGCTTTCGTAAATTCACGCATATTTTCGCGGATTGCCTTTTCATCATAAAGATAAAATGGAGTAGGAAATTTTTTTACAAGTTCCTTAAGCTGTTCGTTATTAAGTGGAAAATTATCAGACATCATAAACCTCGTATTCTTTATTTTATGCTAAAAATTGCCTGTGCAATTATTAACGCTTTGCCATCTGTCTAGAATGCGCCAAAACAGGAGCCTCAAGACATGTATATAATAAAGAATATTGCACACTTTGCGCAATCAACTGAGCCGATTTTCTGAGCAGAACTTTTTTGTTGTAACTATTTTTCCAGGGCAATATCGTGATCGTAGATGAATATCCTGTATCCGTTGAATTCTTCGTATTCGGAAGGAGTACCGAATTTAGAAACGACATTACTTTCTTTTAATCCGTACATTTCTGAAGTATCCGGAGAAAGAACAACAAAATAACAAGGTTCAGAAAACCATTCAAACTTTGCAAACCACTGATGTTTCTTTATTTCTAAATCAGAATAAAAATCGCCATAAATTGGACGAACCGTAGATTTTTCATGACTATATACAGAAATAATGGATGCAGTCCAAAAATCACTGTAGCCGTTTTTTAAATTACGTTTTTCCAGATATCTTGCAAGTTCCAGACGATCCTGCTTATAGCATTCTTTTTCCCGAATATCCTTGTTATACGCAATTCTGACATCTGTTTTTCTCAAATAATTTAAAACCATAATTGATGACAGTACAATTAAAATTATGCTTCCTGCTTTTTTTGCCCTGAGTGAAAAATACGATGTATCACAATACTGCAGCTGCCTTACAATAATAACTCCAAAAAGCACAGGAGCACATGCAAAATATCTGCCGCTTGCAGGTCCCTGCGATAAAGAAGTTATTATAAATACAACCGAAATAAAAATAACACCAAGGCTTAAACTTGTGCTTATAAAATCATAGTCATTTCGTTTTAGCAGAACAAAAACTGATTTTATTACAAAAATATATCCGGCTATAACAAATATAAAACGGACAAAGTAAAAAAATGAAGATGCCCATAAAATCGGTTTACCAGAGATACAAACGTTAAAAAGATTCATGACTGCATAGAAATATGTACAAATATGTTCGCCGGCATCCTCCAATTTTATAAACTTTAAATCAGAGACAAATGTATTCTTTTCAGAACCGTTCAAAAGGAAGAAAATTTTTTCAGAAATAAATGTAATTACAACTACTGCAAGGAAAACTGAAACAATCACATAAAAGCGTTTTTCTACAGAAGCGTTTTTTTCAAAACAGAATGATTTTAAGAATTCCACCCCCTCTATAAAGATTACAGGAAGAATAAACAGAATCAAAACAGAAGAATCTCCTGCAAAAGCAAGAAGATAGAGGATACCGGAAAATACAAGATGCTTTGTTTTACTGCAGTTTCTCCATTCATTATAAAAATACAGGGCAAAAAGACAGTAGACAGCAGCCGGCGTATGAGCACAGAGCAATGAAACAGCACCTGAGTCTGGGAGTGCTGAAAAAGCTACGTAAGCAGCAAAAAGAATCCATGGAAATTTTTTATCTTTTACCTTAAGCAGAAATGTACCCGCAAAGGCAATCATAAAGCACATCATTGACGTTGCAAGGACAAATGTAAAATTATCGGTTCCAAAGAAAAAATATGAAATTACGTAATACAGAAAATCTGTTGTATAGAACGTTATTCCCGTAAAATAGCGGTTGCTTAAAAGCACATCTCCGTTCCAGAAATCCTTTGCTTCAAGAATCAGATTAGAAAAATCAGAATTTATGGGTATCCTTGCAGCATTCAAGAACAATACAAAAAAATATAATAAAGAAAATAATACAATAAATGAAATTTTTAAGACTTTTTTATTCATAAACCCTCAATTACTAAAAGTATTTTACATTATACCCCCCCCCATTACATAAAATCAACTACTCATCCATTGTTTTCTAAAAACAGTTTCTTCTAAAATTTAAACCGCTGGACTTTAAAAATCTGACTGTTATACTTAATGACATGAAGAAAATTGCAATCATAACGGGAGCCTCTTCTGGGATGGGAAAAGATTTTTCCATCCAGCTGGCCCAGGACTACCAGTATCTGAATATTGATGAAATATGGCTTATTGCCCGCAGGGAAGACAGATTAAAGGAAACGGCAGAAACCATTGCTTCCATACAGGGACATCCTTTACCAAAAACTATTTCCATGGACATAAGCGGTAAAGAAGGTTGCCTTAAATTTAAGTCTATTTTACAGAAAGAAAAAGAAAACTGCGGAGATTTTGAAATTACAGTACTTGTAAACAATGCAGGCTTTGGAACCTACGGACCTTTTGAAGAAACTCCCGTAGAAAAAGAAATGGAAATGATAGACCTTAACTGCGCTACCCTTACAGGCATAACAGGATATTCACTTCCTTACATGAATGAAAATTCCTTTATCATAAACACAGCCAGCATGGCAGCCTTTGCACCTTTGGGAAATTTTGCAGTATACGGAGCCACAAAAGCTTATGCACTCAGTTACAGCCTTGCACTTGCCGCAGAACTGAAACCACGAGGAATTTCCGTCTGCGCATTATGTCCGGGCTCTGTAAGCACAGAATTCGCAAATGTAGCAAGTAACGGAGCCAGAAAAGAAGTTCTCCACGGATATTCAAGTGAAAAAACCGTGCGGCACTGCCTAAAAAAAGCTTTTTCAGGAAAGCATATCGCCATACTGCGCTTAAAATGGAAACTTCAGGCAATAGGGAGCATGTTTGCAGATAAATATACAGTTGCAGACTTTACATTCAGGTACTCAAAACGTCCGTACAAAAAAGATTAAGACAGCCGTAAAACCGGACATCTATTTATCTTTTTAGAAATTTGATTTAGTATGAAAACGCAAAGGGGTTCAAATGAAGAATAATTTTTCAAGCAATGCACTGTTTACTGATTTTTACGAACTGACAATGGCTCAGGGATACTGGAAAGAAAACATGAATCAGAAGGTCGTGTTTGACATGTTCTTCCGGAGAAACCCTTTTGATGGCGGATTTTCTGTCCTTTCCGGAAACGAAACCCTGCTTGACTCAATAACAGAATTTTCTTTTTCTGTAGATGACATTGACTTCCTCAGGAAACAGGGCATTTTTGAAGAAGGATTTCTTGAATACCTGAAAGACTGGCATTTTAGCGGAGACTTATACACAATGGACGAAGGCTCCGTTGTTTTTCCGCAGGAACCGCTTGTACGCATACATGCAAATCTTATCGAAGCACAGATTCTTGAAGGCCTTATACTGAACATTGTAAATTTCCAAAGTCTTATTGCCACTAAAACTGCAAGAGTATGGCTTGCAGCAAAAGGTGCCCCAATAATGGAATTTGGTTTAAGGCGCGCTCAGGGACCGGATGGAGCAATGAGTGCTACACGGGCAGCCTTTATTGGCGGTGCAGCCGGAACATCAAATACGCTTGCCGCAAAACTTTACGGCATTCCGGCAATGGGAACAATGGCACATTCCTGGATTATGAGTCATTCCTCTGAGCTTGAAGCATTCAGGGAATATGCAAAGATTTATCCGACAAACGCAGTTTTTCTTATTGATACATACGACACGCTTAAGTCCGGCATAAAAAACGCAATAAAAGCAGGAAGCGAACTAGTAGAAAAAGGCTATAACTTTGGAGTGCGGCTTGATTCCGGTGACATTTCATACCTTACAAGAGAAGTTCGGAAGGAGCTTGATAAAGCAGGCTTCCCGCAGGCTAAAATCAGCGTTTCAAATGAACTTACGGAAGAAATTATTTCTACACTGGTTGCTTCAAAGGCTCCTATAGACAGCTGGGGAGTCGGAACCCATATGGTAACCGGCGGAAACGAATCATCGTTTACCGGAGTATATAAACTTGCCGCAAGACATGATAAAAAAACAGACAGAATGGTACCGGCAATGAAATTCAGCGATAACCCGGCAAAAACAACTAATCCTGGAATTAAAAACGTATTCCGCCTTTATGATGAAAACGGAATGGCCGTTGCTGACATACTTGCCCTTGAATCAGAAACAATTAAAGACGGTGAAGAATACAGATTCTATCACCCTATGGTAGATTACAGGCAGTTTTCGTGCAGAATATTTAAGGCGGAACCGCTGCTTAAATGCAGGCTTAAGGACGGAAAAAGGACATCTCCAAGGCGGCCTGACGCAGAACAGCTAAGGCTTTCAAGAGAAACCCTTCAAAAACAGCTTGCAAGCCTGGACGAAAGCTACAAGCGCATTCTGAATCCGCATATTTACAAGGTTTCAATGACAGAAGAACTTAAAAACCTTAAACTCGAGTTTATAAAAAAGAATATCAGGTAATTTTTTACGGAAGGTATTCCAGATTTACATTTTTTAAGGCCGTCATAAGCCTCATCTTTTTTCGCTGGTCACCGTCTGTCAGAAATTCAAGTTTTTTTCTGGCAGATTTGCGGTCACTGTTATCCTGATACGTACAGGTACAGGTATATCCGTAATATCCCTGCTTTTTAGCGTGTTCAACAATAACTTCTACTGGAGCATAGCACAAGGGACGTATTATTGTTACAGGAAATTTATCGTATTTTAGACGTGGAATCATTGTGCTCAAAACGCCTTTTTGAAGGGCATTCATAAGAACAGTTTCAAGAATGTCATCAAGGTGATGACCTAATGCAACCTTGTTAAAACCGTTTTCTGCTGCATAGCGGTTCAATTCAAGCCTGCGCTGACTAGAGCACCAGTAGCAGCTCATTTTTTTTCCTTCTTTCAGGCGTTCAAGAGTATTAACGTCTAGTACCCTGAAGTCAACATTCCATTTTTTAAATGATTCAATAATTCCTTCCGGAAGCGGAGAGGCAAAATCTGTATGAATGTATAATGCCGTAAAATTAAAATTACAGTCTGGGCGGCGCATTCTGTTTGCAAAATATTCAATCAAAGCAGTAGAATCTTTTCCGCCGCTTGCACCAATAAGGATTCTGTCGCCGGGTTCTATAAGTTTGTAATCATATATAGCTTTATCTATAAGCGAATAAAGACGATTTTTTTCCATAATGATTAAAACCCTGTACAGAGATAGGACCCGCTTACAGCAGCAACATTATTCATTGTTCTGTATTCATCTTCATTTTTTGCGTTTAATCCGCCACTTACAATAAAGTTTACTTCCGGGTACGGACCGGAAAGCGCCTTCAAATATGAAGTTCCGCCCAAAACGGATACCGGAAAAATTTTCAAGAGTTTCAGGCCAAAAGCCATTGCCTGCTCGATTTCTCCCGGAACTGCAATTCCAGGATAGACGGGAAAATTCTTCCTAACACAATATGACACGGTTTTTGGATTAAACCCTGCAGACAGAATGAACTGAGCACCGGCCTTTATTGCCCTTCGTGCAAGTTTTGGAGATGTAACTGTTGCGGCCCCAATAAGCATTTCAGGAACACTCTCGCGAACAGCACGAATACATTCATCAGAGCCGTCAAGATTTTCCAAATCGCGGTATGCAATTTCCATTGCCTTTACATTATTTTTTAAAAGTTCCTTTGCAATGTATACAGCCTGAGCCGGAAGCGAAGTCTGAACTACAGCAATTGCACCTGCAGAAACAATCAAGTCGTCCATTATATACTGTTTTTTCATATCTACCTCTGGATTCTTCCTGTTGCGTTTCCCTTCATAAGCAGTTCAACTTCCGATTTTGATGCAAGATTAAAATCACCGTTAATAGAATGCTTAAGGCAGCTGGCAGCCGCTGCAAATTCAAGGGCATACGATTCTTTTTTTTCTTTAATATCTGAATTCGTAAGGGCAAAAATCAGACCGGCGGCAAAGCTATCTCCAGCACCAACCCTTTCAACAATATTTTCTATATCATAAACTGCACTTTCATAAAAACCAGACTCTCCGTGAAGGACAGCACCCCACCCGTTTCGGTCTGCTGAATAGCTTCTTCTAAGAGTTACGGCAACAATCTTTACATTTGGAAATTCCTTTTTTACAGATTCACACAAATGCCGGTAACTTTCAGCAGGAGTTGCATAATTTCCCAATGGAATTCCTAGACAGTTCTGAATATCTTCCTCATTTGCAATAAGGACATCGGCTTTCTTTGCAAGCTGGGTCATTACTTCATTGGCGGTTTTTCCGTATTTCCAGAGTTTTTTTCTATAATTTAAATCCAACGACACTACAGCACCAGCTTTTTTTGCTTCGTCCATTGCACGGATAACAGAACGGCATGCAGGAGCACTTACTGCCGGACTTACACCGGAAACATGAAACCATTCTGCATCTGCAAAGACATTTTTCCAGTCATATTCATCCGGTTCAGAAAGGTAGAAACAACTTCCTGCCCTGTCATAAATAACCTGACTTGGACGCTGACATGCACCTGTTTCAAGAAAATATATTCCAAGGCGACCTTCTTTTTTAAGGGCATTAACTTCTACTCCATAATAACGTAGGGAAGATTCTGCAGCTTCTCCAATGGCATTATCAGGAAGACTTGTAACATATCGTGCCGACTTTCCAAATTTTGACAGACTTACTGCAACATTTGCCTCGCTTCCGCCAAAAACAGCCTCAAAACAGGGATTCTGAAAAAACCTGTTTTTTCCTTCTGGCTTCAGGCGAAGCATAAGTTCTCCAAACAAAATTACTTTTCCCATATAAATCTGTCCACGTAAATAAAATCAGTATAAAAGCAAAGCTATACAGCCCAACATATTAAATCTAACAGAGTTTTTGCGCTCACACAACAAAAAGATACCGTTTGCGGCATCTTTTTGTTGACACATTTTTGCTTCGAAAACTACTCATTAAAAAAGCGCCGGAAAAATCCGACGCTTTTTTAATTTGCTGTTTATCAAAGAATGCCGTTAGAGGGCGATCCGATAGAAAAAGGAAATCTCTAAAACGACCCTTGCGGCTCGTTTTTTAACGGGATTTTCGATCAATCAACGGCCGCCTCTACCGGTCGGCCACTTAGATTTGAAATCCCTAAAACGACCCTTGCGGCTCGTTTTTTAACGGGATTTTCGATTAATCAACGGCCGCCTCTACCGGTCGGCCTTTCTTACCATTTAACTTCGATAACGTCGCAGATGTTCTTTTCGCCTTCTTCCATAGAGAAGAATTTTGCTTTTTCCATGTTTGGAACAACGTTGATTGTGTCACCAAGACGGAATTCTGCGTTTGCGTTTGTTTTTGCGATAAGCTGCTGCCCCTTGTTAGAAACAAGATACAGGTGAGTTTCAGCTCCAAGAGGTTCCTTGTTGATGATCTTCATCTGCATGTTGTCTTTTCCAACAGGCTGAGCTGAGTATACAACATCTTCCGGACGAATACCGAATGAAACTTCCTTACCGATGTAGTCTTTAAGGCAAGCTGCCTGTGCTTCTGTTGGAGCAATTTCAAAAGAACCTTCATCACAAACGATTTTACCGCCGCGTTCAAGAACTTTTACAGTCATGAAGTTCATCGGAGGTGTTCCGATAAATCCTGCAACGAATTTGTTGATTGGGTTATTGTAAAGATACAATGGAGCACCAATCTGCTGAACAAAACCGTCCTTCATTACAACGATTTTTGTACCCAAAGTCATGGCTTCTGTCTGGTCATGAGTTACGTAAATCATTGTTTTCTGCTGTGTGTTATGAAGGTTTGCAATTTCTGCGCGCATAGTAACGCGAAGCTTTGCATCAAGGTTAGAAAGAGGTTCATCGAAAAGGAATACTTTTGGTTCGCGAACGATAGCACGACCTACAGCAACACGCTGACGCTGTCCACCAGAAAGAGCCTTTGGCTTTCTCTGAAGATACTGTGTAAGGCCAAGCTGTTTTGCAGCTTCCTTTACCTTACGGTCGATTTCTGCCTTGTCAACTTTGCGGAGCTTAAGTCCGAAAGCCATGTTATCATATACAGACATATGAGGATAAAGGGCATAGTTCTGGAATACCATGGCAATATCTCGGTCCTTTGGGGGAACATCGTTCATTTCGATACCGTCAATGTACAGTTTACCTTCTGAAATTTCTTCCAGTCCGGCAATCATACGAAGTGTAGTTGATTTACCACATCCAGATGGACCTACGAATACGCAGAATTCCTTGTCTTCAATTGTGATGTTTGCGTTTGTTACAGCGCGAACACCGCCGTCATAATCTTTGCAGATGCCCTTAAGCTCTACTTTTGCCATTTTTCTGGCCTCCTTATAGAAACTGACCTTGCAGTTTCATTTATGATGATAAGAATCCGCAGATTTCCGCTTACTCCTATCATAGGGTTATATTATTACTTCCATTCTACTGTTCATGGTTCAGAATGTCAAATTTTAAATTAAAACTTTATTCTGAATCTTTCTGAATGCGCCTTGAATCATGACATGCAAAATACAGAACCTGCCTTTTCTGCGCAATTGAAGCCACAATGTTTCTGGCATTTGCAATTTTATCTTCATCAAGATTTACAAAAGGATCATCCAGAATAACAACAGGCTGTTCGTCCGTGAACATTGCGCTTATAAGTGCGATTCTCGTGCAGAAATTCACAAGATCCTTGTAGCCCTCGCTCAGATAATCAGAACCGTAAAGGGAACCTTCTCCTTCAACCTTTACATCCATATTTCTGTCTATGAGAATTGACCTTGCACTTCCTGAAAGTTTCATACATTCCGTAAACGCAGATTCCATTTTTCCCATATAACGGTCAGAAAGAGATTCATAGGCAGTCTTTAAGAAAGTCCTTGCTAGAGAAAGATCCTCCGCCCTTTCCTTAGCCACTGCAAGTTTTTCTTCCAGCACGCTTATTTCATTTTCATAGTCAGACTTTCTGTCCATTTCAAGCTCACAGTCATTTATGCGACCGGCATAGTCATTTATATTTTTTTCTGCCAGAAGCAGCTCTTTGGAAGCAGCCGAATATTCCTGATTAACCTGTTCCAGTGAAAGCGACGGTTCTTCTGCAGAATAAATTTTTTCCATGTCATTTTCGGATTCAAACTTTTTTACAGCAGCTTTTTCAGAAGGCAGAGTTTCCCGGATATTTTCCAGCGCGAGCAGATTTTTCTGAATCTGGCTAACCTTTGCATTTGTATCGCCGGATTCATCTGCATTCCATTTTGAAAGAATTTCATTCAGATTTTTCCTTGCTGAATCAAGTTCCTTTCCGGACGATTCTATAATCATCATGCGCCTTGAATATTCTCTATACGGCTGAAGGCGCTGGCTTAACATGGCAAGGACTCCGGCCGACTCGGCTGTCCTGCAGCGGGCTTCATAGCGAAGTGTAAAAGCTTCTATTGATTCTGAAAGTTCAGAAAGCCTTGGATTGTTTTTTGAGGCAGAATCATGAAGGGTCTTTTTCTGAAGAAGTTCCCCATAAGCCTGCCATTCGTTTTCTATTCTGAGAAGTTCATACTGCGCTATTTCCTGATTGAAGCCTGGATGAATCTGATTTATAAAGCCCGTATACGAATCTTTTACGGAATTATAGCGGTCCTCTGCATCTTGAATTTTTGAACAGAGGCTTAAAATAGAATCTGAAAGTTCCTTTATTTTTTTTGAACCGGCAGAAAAAAGAAGTCCAGTGCAAATGGAACACAGTGCAAAACCGCAAAGAAAAGCAGAGACAAGGAGCCCCAGCGAAAAAACAAAAAAGAATACGGATGCCGAAGCCGCAAAGAATACAAAAAGCGTAATTCCGGAAGCCCTCGCAATCCTCTTCTTTTTTAAGGATTCTTCTTCTAGAGATTTTTTCTGCGCCTCAAGGGATTCCTTCTCACGGCGCATTCCGTCCAGTTCCTGCAGCAGTTTTTCTGCAGAACGAATAGCTTCAATATGAGCAGATATTATTTCAGGGGAAACTTCAGTACCACTGAACTGCTTTTCAAGAACTTCCAGTCGGCGCTGCTCCGCTTCAGAAAGAGCTGCAGAATCAATCTTATGAAGCAAATCTTTCTTTTCATCAAGTTCAGAACGGCACTTTTCTATCTGCTCAACCGACGGAACATCACCTGCAAAAAAATCCTTCAGTTCTGAATAATTAAGTTTTTCTTCCGGCAAAAGTTCATTGCGTCTTATGTCCATTTCAAGCTGGGAGATGCGGTTATTCAGATTAAGGCATTCCGCAATTTCAGATTCGGAAGGAATCTTTCCGTTAAAAAAATCTGTGTACTGCTTTTCCATAGAAATTTTTTCATCAAGAGATTTCTTCATGGATTCATGAAGCCTTCGCTTTTCATACAGACTGATATTTTCTTTTTTGGCTTCAAGCTCCGAAATTCTTTTACTTGCAGAATTTTTTTTCTGACTTTCAGATTCCATTAAGACAGAAAGCTGGGCTACAGTTCTTTCCATTGAACTGATTTTATCCAGACTTTCCTTGCGGTTTTCTATGTCTGACTCAATCGTTCTTATTACAGCATCCCGCGCTCTTGGCGCCTGAAGCAATGAAATAGCCGAACTTAAAATTCTGTCTGCCGACTCATAATTACCGACATCGTCAGAGTCATCAAGAAGTCCGTTAAGCTTTGCATTTATATTGTCACTTAAGGCAGGAAGTTTTTCCTTATCAAGATTTACAAAGCAGCTGCGCTCAAAAGAATCCCGGTCAATTCCAAAAAGCTGAATTCCAAGTTCCTCGCCGTCAGAAAATTCTACAGCCTTAAGAGCCGAAGTCATATCCCAGATTTCGCAGGTATCAAGTTCCTTCTTTTTTCTGTCAAAAAATCTTGTAACCCTGTATTCCTTTTTTCCGGTTGAAAAAATCATGTTTCCACCGAATTTTCCGCCGTTCCAGGGAAAATAACGTTCACGCTCAAAAAAGCCTTCTTTTTTTCTGCCCTTTTCGTCCATTCCATAAAGCATTGCCTTAATAAAGGCCGCCAGCGTAGATTTTCCCCAGCCGTTTTCGTGAATGAAAGAATTCATTCCTTCTTTAAAAGTGAATTCCTGCTTATGGAAATTACCAAAATTTTCTATACTAATTGACTTGATGAACATTTAGACCTCTTTTCCAGACAGGGCTTTTAAACCGGCAATAATTATCCTGGCTTTTTTATCTTCCGGAAGATTCTGAGACTCCACCGTACGAACAAATTCTCCCTTTAGAGAAATGTCATTTCTGTATTTTTCGTAATCAATCTTTATTTCCGTCTGATTTTCAATTTTTATAAAGAAGAAATTTGATTCGAGCTGGCGCACAAAAGATTCTGTCATTATGTCGGCAGTTTCAGAAACTTCTCCCTTAAGGATGACTTTTACAAGGCTATTCCGGGAAATGCTGTCGATGTCTGTAGAAATTTTATTCAGAATATCTGAATAATCTTCCAGATCTGTAATGTTAATTTCCGGTGCATACAGTTTTCTGATAGATGTTTCAACAAATTTCTGCGAAACTGAATTATTTTCTTCATTTACGTCAAGAAGCACGTAGCCTTTAGAACCTGTTTCATCAAATCCACGGCCTTCAAGGCACCCCGAATAGCAGTACACGCCCCTTTTGTCCAGCCTTTCGCATGAATAGGAATGAATGTGTCCCAGCGCAATGTAGTCTATGAATTTATTTTTTAATTTAGAAAGATTTATAAAAGGTGCATCAGCTTTGCCTGTCGATTTTACGATTTCTCCGTGAAGTACAACTATATTAATCCTGCTGGAATCAAGAACAAGTTCATTGTAAACGGATTCCGGTACGGAAGAAGGAAGTTCGCGGCCAGTAATGCAAAGTTTTCCAAAATCATAGGAAATCCATCTGTCCGAAGAAAAAAACTTTAAATTTTCAGGAAGCTTTTCCTGTTCTTCAAAAAAGGATTCAGAATCATGATTTCCTTTTAAATAAAGAAACGTAAGTTCGGGATGACTTAGTATTAAATGCAAAACCTGCTTTTTTACGGTTCTCTGAAAACTTTTTGCAGTATCAAACAGATCACCGGCAATTATTATGACACCCGCAGAATTTTTCTGCGCCTGAACGGTAATCAGATTTTCAAATGACTTAAGCAGTTCTTCCTTGCGCTGCAAAGCCTTTTCCCTGGAAAGGTTGCTTTCCATTTTTGAATCAAGATGAAGGTCTGCACAGTGAATAATTTTCAAAAAATTCCCCCTCCTGAAGCTGTAAAAAAACGCTTACTGCTTAAATATACCATACAAAAGACTGTTAGTATACAGGTTTTTCGTCAGATTTTAAAATATTTCAATGTTATATTCTAAAAAAAACAGTGCTCTACCGTAGACACATAAACAGAATTCGTTCTAATTTGAATTCATGAAAAACAAATTCTTTTTAACAATTCTTGCCGCTGCATTTTTGTTTGCAGCATGTAATAACGGATCGGGTTCAGATAATACAGAACTGATTAATGCATTCCTGAAATCTCAGCAGAATCAGCAGACAAGTGAAGTGCACCCCTAAAGTTGGACAAATATAGTTCAATTTTAGGAGGTGCATTTTTTATGTCCG
>Ga0256407_10004092_pt1 | contig 24799 bp, 16 predicted proteins | sample RumenRJG_04DNA_FD_193489 | JGI IMG/M metagenome (GOLD analysis project Ga0256407, IMG submission 193489) | Bovine rumen microbial communities from Lethbridge, Alberta, Canada - RJG_04 | ecosystem: Host-associated > Mammals > Digestive system > Stomach > Rumen | place: Canada: Alberta... | reverse complement strand
AGCTTTCTGACAAGCGTATCATTGTATTCTGTCAACTCACAGGAGCTACTGTCTATATTCTTCAGTGCCTGAGTTATCCGAGACCTCTTATTATTGTCGATATTATTGTTTTCTTCCAGAGCCTTCAGTCTTGAATTAAGTTCCTGTTCCTCAGTATAGAGCTTTTGGAACTGTTCGTCCAGAGCTTCTTCATCCATAGTTCCGGCTGCTATAAGGGAGATGTAATCATTTCGGGCATCATCGATCTCCCGAAGCCTTTTCTGCATCTCCTTTGTTTCTTTCAAGCTTACCCCTGCCAGTGCTTGTTCCACATTGCTTTTAAGCAGTTCCTTTATATTATAGTCGTGACTGCTATTGTAATTCAACAGTTTTTCTGCGTATTCATTTCCGTCAGCAGCAGACTTCGTCAGCCATTCCACAGCCTTTTCCTTATCGGGAACAATATCATTCTTGCCAAAAAGATATATCCTTCCAAGCCAGTACGAAGCCCACATATTTTCATATGCGACAGCTTCAAACAGCTCTACAGCTTTTTTGATGTCATATTTCTCATCGGTCATATACAGTTTTGCAAGCTGATACGCTGCATTACGATTATTGTCCGCAACTGCAGCCGTCAAGTATTTTTCAGCTTTGTCATAGTCTTGAGGAAGATATTTACCTTTGAAGTATATATTTCCTAGCTTATATGCAGCAGAGGTATCACCTTTGTCTGCACATTCAGTTACTATGGTTACAGCGTATATCAATGAGGAATTTGCAAGAATTCAGGCGGAGGAGAATGAAAAGAACAACCGACAAGAAAACCGACAAGAAAACCGACAAGAAATCGATATTGAAAAAGAAATCCTCTCTTGTTTAATAAACAATCCGAAAATTACAAGAGATAAACTTGCCAAACAGCTTGGAGTTCCAATGCAAAAGGTAAAGTATCGCCTTGAAAAGCTCCAACGAGAGGGAAAGATATCTCGTAAGGGTTCAACCAAATCCGGTGAGTGGATCGTAACAGAATAGTTCAAAGATAGGTGCTTACCAAGTAATTTGGCACTCGAAATGGCACTCGAAACGTAAGCCTCAAAGAAACGATTAACACCTCGATCTATAAGAAAAAAGCAGGGATAAATGCTTCTTTTTCAGAAGTATCCCTGCTAAATATTCATTGAACGTTGGTTTACTTTTTGGAGGACAATGCGCCACTTTTGGCACTTGTTTGGCACTTATTGGTACTAAAAATCGTCTGTAATTGCTTGAAGTTACTATAATTGAAGCTTCAAAAATCCGCGATTTACAGCCATTTTCGCATTTTACTAAAAACTACTAAAAGGCTCGGGATTAATTCAATTCCCGTACGGGTCACCATTACACAATCCCACAGATGGCTTAAAATAGCCGTTTGTGGGTTTTCTTTTTTCTCAAAAATGCCCTCAGCCCCTTGTCAGCCACTTATTTTCAAAATCAGCGACTTGGACTGTGGTTTACTGTTTGCATGACCGCAGGGACTATTATCCCTGCGGCTGCTTTTTACTCACATCGAAAGGCTCATCGTTTCTTCCTCTGCCTCGTCATCTCCTTCGTCAATATCGACTGTTTTCTCGCTCTCGGCTGTGTCCTGACTTTCCTCTATCGGTTCATTGTTAAAGGACAGAGCATTTGTAATTGCGTCACAATTCCTCGTCCTCGCCTCCTGAAACATATGAGAGTACAAGTTCAAAGTTGTTCCTACGATGCTATGTCCCATATCTGCTGACACTGCAACTACGTCCACTCCCTCGAATATAAGCAGACTCGCGTGCAGGTGACGCAGGGAGTGGATATTCTTGAAGGGCACTCCGATACGTCCGCAGTAGCCCTTCAGCCACTCGAAAGGAGTCTGTGGATTCATGGGCTCGCCGTTCCACTTCGTAAACAGCCTGTCGTTCTCCACCCACTTTGTCCCGAGCCGTCGTGCCTCGATAGTCTGCTCCGTTTTGAACCGCCTCAGCAGGTTCATTATTATCTCGGGCATCTTCGATACACGCTTGGAGCTCCGCGTCTTGGTGGTGTCCGTGTATATTCCCTTCTCCGCGGTATACTGAGAGGTTCGTCTGACGTGGATGAGGTCATTTTCAAAGTCGATGTCCTTCCACTCCAGTCCCAGCATCTCGCTGCGGCGGAATCCGCTGTATATCGCAAGCATGAGATACAGCTGATACTTCATCGGCTCGTTTTCCAGATTTGCGAACAGAGTCCTCACCTCGTCCAGCGTGAATATCTCCTTTTCGAGCTGCTCCTGCTTCGGCACGAACACTCGTCTGCACGGATTGTCGCTCAGCATACCCATTCGTATCGCGTATGTAAACACGTCGCTGATGAAGCTCAGGTGGTGGACCGCTGTCTTGCGCGAGAGCGGTTTGCCTGTGGTCTCATTCCTGCCGTTTATCATCATGTCTGTGATGAAACGCTGAATGTCGCGCGCAGTCAACTTGTCCATACGCTTGTGTCCCAGAGCAGGATAGACACGCTTGGTGAGCTGTTTCATTCTCGCATACGAAGTCGGTCTGAGGTTGATCTTCGCGTACTCCTCGAACCACTGCTCCGCAAATCGCTGGAACTTTATCGCCGAGGTTACCTGTCCCCTCATGCACTCTTCCTCAAACAGCACCGCCATTTTGTTGACTTCCCTCTCTATCTGCCGGGGAGTCATTCCCGGCTCGGGATAGTAGCTCCTGTACTGGTTGTGCTGTTTGCCGTCGACTCCGTAACCGCAGGAGACTCTTATTTCATACGAACCGTTTTTTCTTTTTCTGATAGCCGCCATATATAAAACCTCCGTTCAATAATACGGCGCGTTTCTACCAAGGACATCATACCACAACGAGGCAGAAAAGTCCAGTGGAAACGCGCCTTTTCGCACTATTTATTTACGCAGTCTCCCCACGCAGATACCTGAGGAACAAGTCCTTGTTGATGAGATATTTCTTGCCAGCCATGATGTGCGGCACCTGGTCGTTTATGCACATCTGACGCACACGGTACTCGGTCAGCCCCTCCACCAGCGCTGCCGCCTCCTTTATGGTCAGCATAACTATTCTTTCCTCGTTGTTTTCACCCATTCTATTCTCCTTTCGCCGAACGTCAGTTGTTCTTACGAATGAATGCTGTGGTCATTTTTATCACCTCCGACAGGGTATAAGAAAACCGCCTTGTTGCAGGCGGTTTAGTTTATTTTTCTCTTTTAAATCCTTCTGAATTCTTGCTTATAGAACTCAACACCTCTTTCTGCTGCTCGGGAGTGAGCTTATTGAAATTTTCGGGCTTGAGTATTTCATACTCGGTATCATCATGTTCCAAATATTCTTCTTTCATATAATCACCCCACAATGATTGTATTACTTTATTATCTTGAATATATCATATTTATAGTTCTTTGTCAATGTTATTCTTCCTCTCTGTCGACTATCCCCTCACGCTCATTTCGTATGATAAGGTCATCAAGGTTGATCTTTCCTCTCGTTCTGCGGACGTTGTTGACAGCCTCACGGCGGACATCTTTGAGATGATTCTTGCTGACTTCAAAGGTCTCCGCCAGCAGTGCAATGAGCATTTCCACTTCGACAGCGTAACGGAAAAGTCCCTTTGATATCTTTGTTATGCCCTCGTCACTGGCTGCGGAAATACACTCCGCAAGCTCAGGGACGAGCACTTCCGACTTGTCTTTTATCCTCCTCGTTGCGAGATATAATCTCAGTGCAGACTCGATAAGCTCAGAGCGGCTGCCGCCGTTCTTGGAAAGATACTCGTCGCACTCGCGGAGTAAGTCCTCGGAAATATAAATGCCAGTCCTCACTTTTTCACTCATCGTCATCATCCCCCTTCTGATAATCGTAGGCGCGTTCGAAGTTGATAACACCATTGATGTGAGCGACTTCGTCTACGCACATTCCTCTGAGGTCGTCGATCGTTTCGTCGTCAACATCATTTAATGCCGCGATAATGTGAGACTGCATTGCCGACTCCACCGCCAGCTTGAAGAGCCCGCGGTTGATACGATACTCCGAGCCTTTGACTATTCCGTCGATGATCGACGTCAGGACGTGCGCGAGATATTCCGTTGCGATACTCGAATTGCAGTCGAGATAACCTGAATAAAACCTTATCGCTTTATCAATGAAGTCACTCTGAGATGTAGCATTTGCCGCCTTCAAATGATCAACCATCAGCTCTTTTGTCCTGGGGTAGAGCCACACCGCCTGCTTTTCCTTCTTCTCCATAATTCCCTCCATTATTACTCACCGACTCCGTTTAATTTCCTATGTTTCGCTGATTCTTTCATTTCCGACTCCTGTATCGTAACACACTGCGAAGTTACGACTCCTTTTGACGGAAACCTCTTTTTCTGCTATTTTGCGGTCGGCTTTGCCGTTCCGCTGTGACCATTTCGGGGGCTGCGACCCCGAAATTTTAACCTGCAACAGACAGTCACTGCCTGATTTCGGGCACTTCCGTGTCCGCAAACATCTTCGACTTATCAAGCACCGCAACGCTCATCTGACGGTCATCGGTGACGCGGACCGTGGTCGTGTTGCGCTTACCTTTCACGACCATTATACCGTCATCGACCAGCTGTTGTATCAGACTATTCTTGCCAATTGAAAAACTCTCGCCCATTTCCTTCGACAGCTTCACAACCTCCGAGAACGCTGCATTCATGATGAGATAATAGTAGTTATCATCTTCAAATCCGATGAAGCCCTTGCGATTCATGTCACAGTTGCTTCCGATGAAATTGACACTGCACCTGCCGCTGTCGAGGAGACTTTTCAGCTTGTCGCAGAATTGATACGAATAGTTTTCGTTCTCGACTATACTGTTGTTGCGCACAGAACTGTTGACAATAATATTCTTGAACGACAGCTTGTAGTTCTCCATGTCCTGCACACCTATTTCTTCTTTTGCATTCAGGAACGCAAGCAGGAAGTCGAAACCAATCATCAGATGCGCAAGAGTATCAGGAACTCTTGTGTGGAAGTTATCGCACCTTGCAGACAGTTCCGCAGTCGCTTCGGTGCGATACTTTTTGAATGTATCTGCCAAGCCCTGCACGAAAGTATTTTCATCGCAGAGATATGTTTCGCGCAGCCAGTCAACGTAGTTATGCATTATCGCTGTGAGAACTCCGTCTGCCGCAAGCTGCTGATACTCAGTCATCAGCGCTAGGTCAATGTCGTCCGCTTTCATCTCGACGATGAAGTAACGCGCGAGACCGCTCTGGGATATTTCGGGAACGTACTCCGCAGTGACAAGACACATACCCGTCGGCGGACGTGACGGCTGCAATTCGATTTTACTGTTCAGCCTCGCGCGACCAATGCGGTCACCGTAGAAACGCGCGAGGTTCTGCGCAGTGCTTTTCATTTCAGAGTCACCGTATACACCACTCGGATGCAGGTCATCGACGCAGGTCAGCACGTCCTTCAACGAATAGATATTGCTGAGAATACTGTTCGCCGTATCGTGAAACGACATCGGCAGAGTGCTGGCTGTGAAGCTGCCGAAGAACGAACACATCAGCGCAGCCGTGGTTGACTTGCGCGTACCTGTTTTACCAACAAGAGCAGTTATGAATTTCGGTTCACAGCTCGCCGCTTTAAGAAAGAGCTCCAGCGGAGACAGAAATGTTACTGCAAGCAGCGGAAGCATAACTCTCTGCGGCAGAAGACCGTTTTCAAGCAGCGCTGTGAGATAGAACAGCTTGTCCGCACTTGCGCTTTCACTCCAGTGATAAGCGTTCAGCTTGCCTTGCAGCTCCACTGTGAACTGACTATCCGCAGACGGCATCAGAAACTCATACCGCTCACCGATCTGACGCCAGCCTGTCTGACTGTACACAGTCCTGAACTCGACATCAGCTTTCGTACTCATAATTGCATGACGTATCTTGCCGAGCGTATTGTTTGCAGGCGAATATGAACCCAGCGAGCCCCACTTCTCGATTAGCCATTTCATGCTGCTCATCTCGTCTGCGGTGACAGTTACCGTCGGCATTGTCGTTCCGTTGGAATGTACAGCTCCGATCTCGAATGCCTTTCGGCACTCACTTCCGTCATCGAATGTTATCTCAGATTTCAGCACGGGGACGTAATCGCACAGCCTGACCATTGTGACATTCCCCTTCCGCTCGACTGTTTCGTAAAGGCAGCCGTCCCTGACGCAGTACGGCTCGTTGTAAATGTTGTTTTCAGTCATCTTCTCAGCCTTTCTTTCAAACTCGCTTTATTTGCCCTCAGGATCGCTCCGAGAGCTCTTGTGGTGTAGTAATCCCTCCTTTCGCCGCAGGGCGGCACAAACCGCGCACAAACGCGCAACATGGTGCCCTGCCACTCTGATTTTACTAACAAACTACCAAGCACGGTCAAAGCACCTGATACAGAGCTTTTCCGACGTTAGCAATTTACTATCGTCAAACTAACAACTACCGATTTTGCTATCGGCAGAAGTAATGATATATCGGCGTTTAGACACTCTTGGTAGCAAGTTAGCAATTGTTTTGTCTGGACCCTTGCGCAGTACCGTTCCTTTCATTCCGCCTTGCGTGACGAGAGAGCAGTAGTTCACAGCTCGATGCGCTAAGCCCCTCCAAGGAAGGGTGCCCCTTCAGCCAATTTCGCAAGCTACTAAATACGAACCCTTACTTTAAGGCTCGGTAGCCAAACTTGCTGAGGACACGCTGCGGAACTATTGCGGCGCACTTAACTGCTGTGTTATCACTCCTGCGCAGGATATTTAATTTTCAAGATACTCTGCCCTCTAAGTATAGAGAACTGGGAGAGGCGTTTTGATAAGCCTTTCCGGCAAATTTTTCAGAAAATTTTCCATTTCTGAAAATTGCCCTCTACTTATAGGGGACTAGGAAGGGCGTTTTGCACAGTTTTTTTGTAAAACTTTGTAGGACTGCACAAGCACCGAATTATTTGTCCCTCTACTTATAGGGAACTGGGAGAGCCCTTTTGGCAACCATTCTCATAATAATTTCATATTATTTTGTAGAGGTGCATAATTGCCGGCTTATGAATGTTCCTATTTTTATCGCCTCATATAGTAGCCGCTGAGAAAGACACTTTTTGGCAATGATTTTGAAACTTTGTAGGCTTGCACAGAATCATGTTTGCCGCTTCGTATATTTTGCCAATTATAAAACTAACAACTATCAACTTTGCTATCAGCGAAAATGAAGATATATCATCGCCTGAGCCCACTTGGTAGCAAGTTAGCAATTATTTTACAGGAGCCCTTGCGCAGTACCGTTCCTTTCATTCCGTCTTGCGTGACGTGAGAGAAGTATTCCACAGCTCGATGCGCTAAGCCCCTCCAAGCTATTGCGGCGTACTTAACTGCTGTGTATCACTCCTGCGCAGGATATTCAATTGTCAAGATTCTATGCCCCTCTACTTATAAAGGACTGAGAGAGGCATTTTGTAGCCCTGTTTTCATAAATTTTGTGACTATGCACAAGCCGAGGCATATGGCAGCTGTTTATTTTGCCCTCTACTCATAAAGAACTGGGAGGACCCGTTATGCTACCCTTTTCATATTATTTTGTAGAGATGCATAATTGACTGCTCATCAATGTTCTCATTTTTATCGCCTCCATATATAAGGGAATGGGAGAAGGTGTTTTTGAAGTCTGACTAAAAAAGTTTGGATAGCTGCACAAATCGCGCTCAATATGTGCCGATTATTTTGCCCTCTACTTATAGAGGAATGGGAGAGCCCTTTTGGCAACCATTTTCATAATAATTTCATATTATTTTGTAGAGGTGCATAAAAGCCTGATGATCAAAGCTCTCATTCTTATCGTCTCCTTATTGTAGCCGGTGAGGAGGACGCCTTTCAATGCCCTCTACTTATAAAGAACTGGGAAAGCCGTTTTGCACAGCTATTTTTCAAATCTTTGGATAAACGCACAAAAAAAGCACCTGCAATTGTGTATGTTGCAGGTGTTGTGATAATAATTATTTTTTCGGTGGTGAAAGTTGTTACAAAAAGAGCAACAGCATTTTAATGAACCATCTACTATTAGCGGAAATAACAATTAATCTATAGGCGATGTAGTTTTCTCAATTATTAGTCGAATCATCAGTTTTTGATTGATTTTTAAAACAAAAAATGGTATAATAGATAGTATGGAATAGTATACCGTTTTTCATATTATCGTAAAAAGATGGGAGGACCGTACATGAAGTCTAACTTTGTTTTTCTCAATAAATATTGGCCTGCTCTTGCTCAGATAGCAGATACGGCAGAAAAATATTTGTATTCAGATCCTAATGCTTGTATGTATAAGCTGGGGATGTTTTCAGAGCGCCTTGTACAAGAAATCATGGTTTTTGAAGGAATTCCCGATCCTGTTACCGATAATACACAATCAAACCGTATACGACTTCTGAAGCGTGCCGGTTTATTGCCATATGACATTGATAATACTCTTTATGCACTCAGAAAGAATCGTAACGATGCTGTTCATGCCGGTGCCGATTCTCTGGATGACGCAAAAATGCTTCTTTCTATGGCATATAATCTTGCTGTATGGTTTATGCAGACCTACGGAGATTGGTCTTTTAATCCTGAATCGTTTGTTCTTCCAAAAGAAACTGAGCCTTCAGCTATGAAAAAAACATTAGAAGAACAGGAAAAGCGCATAGCGGAGCTGACTCAAAAGCTGGAAGAGGTAAAGACAGCCGCTTCCGGAACCACACAAAAAGAGCGAGCAAAACGTGGCTTAACTGTATCGGCTATGATGGAGTGGAGTGAAGCCCAGACAAGATGCCTTATTGATGAACAGTTAAGAAAAGCGGGCTGGGAAGCAGATACCAATAATCTGCGTTACAGTAAAGGTACTCGTCCTGTTAAAGGGAGAAATATCGCAATAAGCGAGTGGCCTACTGATTCTCAGTTATGTAGTAAAGGGTCTGCTGATTATGCGTTCTTTATTGGTGAAAAACTCGTTGCAGTAATGGATGCCAAAAAATGGGGAGAGGATGTTGCTTCAACTATTGATGTTCAAGTAAAGGATTATGCACAGAGCATCAGAACAGAGCATGACAAATATGTTATAAATAGATGGGACAAGTATAAAGTACCGTTTCTGTTTGCATCAAATGGCAGAGCTTTTTTAGAACAGATTCGTACCAAATCAGGAATATGGTTCTTAGATGCACGTAATGCTGAAAACCAATCATACCCTATTAGGAATTGGTTCAGTCCTGCTGATATTGAGGAAAAACTCAAGCAAGATATTGACAAAGCAAATAAAGCACTGAATGATGCTGATGATTCCTTTATGGAAGATACCACAGGGCTTAATTTAAGAGATTATCAGATAAAAGCCATTAGTAAGGCGACAGATGCAATAATTGAAGGTAAACAGACAGCACTTCTTGCTATGGCGACAGGTACAGGGAAAACCCGTACTGTACTTGGTTTAATATATAAGATGCTGGAATCCAAGCGCTTCAGAAGAATTCTTTTCCTTGTTGACAGAGTTTCTCTCGGAGAACAGGCTATGGATACGTTCAAAGATGTTAAGCTGAAAGAGCTTATGACATTGAACCAAATATATGAGATCAAAAATATTGACGACAATGAAATCAATCTTGAAACAAAAGTAAGCATTTCGACAGTTCAGGGCTTGCTTAAACGTACAATCCTATCTGATAAGCCTGATCTTATGCCCGGTGCGTTCGACCTCATAATCGTGGACGAGGCACATAGAGGGTATATTCTTGACAGAGAGATGACTGAGGAAGAGATCCTCTATTCAGACCAGCTCGATTACATGAGTAAGTATAAGCAGGTTATTGAGTATTTTGATGCTGTAAAAATAGCATTAACAGCAACACCAGCACTGCACACAACGCAGATTTTCGGAGAACCTATTTTCACATACAGCTATCGCGAAGCGGTTATTGACGGCTGGCTTGTTGACCATGATCCGCCCTATATTATCAATACAGATTTCATTGAAAATAATGTGAAGTTCAAAAAGGGTGAATCATTAGCTGAGTATGATCCAAACACAAATGAGCTGCTCAACGGCTCGGTTCTTGAAGATGAACTGGATTTTGATGTGTCTGATTTCAACCGCCAAATCGTTCTGCCTGATCATACCAGGAAGGTATTAGAGGAGATCGCATCTTTTATCAATCCCGAAAGCGATGAAAAAACTCTTATCTTTGCGGTTAATGATAGTCACGCCGATTGCATTGTGGATACTCTTCGTGATATTTATAAGGAATATGGCATTTCAAACGATGCTATAATGAAGATAACAGGCAAGACTGCCGGAGGAAACAAGAAAAAGATACTGCAAGTAATAAAGCAGTTCAAAAATAATCAGTATCCCAATATCGCAGTCACTGTGGATCTGCTGACAACGGGTATTGATGTTCCAAAAATATGCAACCTTGTTTTTATGCGTAAGATCAACAGCCGTATTCTTTTTGAGCAGATGCTGGGACGTGCTACTCGTCTTTGTCCTGAGATAGGGAAAACACACTTTAACATCTTCGACGCTGTCAGAGTTTATGAAGATCTTGACTCAACTTCCGGAATGAAGTCTGTAACTGTCAGCAAGGATATGGCGGAGTTATTGGAAGACCTTTTCCGTCCAAGTGACGAAAGCAAGCAGCAGACCAAAGATCGAATTATCGCACGATTACAGCGTAAATATAATAACCTCTCAAGAGAAAAGAAATACGAGGTGTCTGAACGCTTAGGAGGTCAGGATCTGAAAGCATATGCTAAGGCATTGAAAAACAGCACCGAAGCTGCTTTTATTGAAACCTGCCGGAAGGATAAGGATTTCCTCCTTTGGGTTGATTCACTGAAAGGAAAAAAGCGGGGACAGTATTATTCCGAAAAAGAAGATACCTTAAAACCGACTACCCGTGGATATGGAAATACAGATAAGCCGGAAGACTATCTCGAAGCATTTACGACCTATATAAACGAAAACAAGGATAATATCGAGGCTATCCGACTTGCCTGCACAAAACCGAGCAGCATGACAAGGGCGCAGTTGAAAGAGCTTAAACTACTGCTTGACAAGGAGAATTTCACAATCAGCAGCCTTAATGAAGCCACAAGCAACGTGAAGAATGAGCAGATCGTGGCTGAAATAATCGCCTATGTGCGTCAGGCTGTATTGAAAACGCCTGTTTATAACCATGAAGAACGTGTTAAAGCTGCTTTCAAGAAACTCATATCTGAGGAAAAATTCAACAAAATGCAGCTTGACCTTCTGGAGAAGATAAAAACATATATGCTGCATGAAAGCATTCTGAATGCGGAAACTTTTGATGCTCCTGTATTCAAAATGGAAGGCGGATTCTCTCGATTTGACAAGAAATTTGCAGGGAAGCTCAATGATATAATAGAGCGGATCAATACTTATATATTTGAAGGAGTTGCGTAATGAGCACACAAGATATCGTACAGAAGCTCTGGAACCTTTGCAATGTACTGCGTGATGACGGTATCACCTATCATCAGTATGTTACAGAGCTGACTTATATATTATTTTTGAAAATGCTTGAAGAAACAGGCGAAGAAAGTGCCTTACAGAAAGAAATTGAACAGGCATACAAAAAACGTCTTGAAAAATATGCTGCAAGCAAGAAAAAACTGTCGATGATCTTGATGATGATGAGAAAAACGACAGAAAGAATGTTCTCGATTCATATTCATGGGCTTATCTAACTACGCTTAATGGTATTGAACTAAAAAAATATTATAACGCTGTTTTAACGGAGCTTGGAAAACTTCCTCTTTCAAAAATCAGCAGTATCTATGCTAAGGCAGTATCAAGCATAGAAGAGCCTAAAAACCTTGAAAAGATAATTTCAGAGATCAATAAGCTTGACTGGTTTGAAGCTAAAAAAGAAGGTCTTGGCGATCTCTACGAGGGATTACTTGCCAAAAACGCCGATGAGAAGAAATCCGGCGCTGGTCAGTATTTTACTCCCCGTGTGCTTATTGATGTAATGACCGAGCTTACAAACCCGCAGTTTGGCGAGAGATGTTTTGACCCTGCCTGCGGTACTTTCGGATTTATGATCTCCACTTTTCAGCATACAACTGAGAATAAAGACCTCTACGCTCTGTCAGATAGTGAAGTTAACGCATTTCAGGATGCTTTCAGCGGTGTAGAACTTGTTCCTGATGCACATCGCCTTGCACTTATGAACGCATATCTGCATAGCGTGCCTGCAAAGATCTATTGTGAAGATTCACTCGCTCCAAGTGCAAAGCGGTTCAAGGAATTTGACGTTATACTCACCAATCCGCCTTTTGGAACGAAAAAAGGCGGTGAGCGTACTTCCCGTGACGATATTTCTTTCCAGACATCTAATAAGCAGCTGAACTTTTTACAGGTAATATACCGCAGTTTAAAAGCTGACGGGAAGGCTCGCTGTGCGGTTGTACTGCCTGATAACGTTTTATTTGCAGGTGGTGACGGAGTTAGTGTACGCCGTGAGCTTATGAATTTCTGCAACCTGCATATGATACTGCGTCTGCCTACGGGAATATTCTACGCTCAGGGTGTAAAGACCAATGTGCTGTTTTTCACCCGTGGCAATACCGAAAAGGGCAACACCACAGAAGTCGCTTTCTATGATATGCGAACCAATATGGAGAGTTTCGGCAAGACAAGACAGCTTAAAAAAAGCGATTTTGAAGAATTTATAGAGGGTTATAAAGATGCTTCAAAGCGTACAGGTGAGCGTTGGAGTAAGTTTACCCGTGAGCAGATCGAAAACGAGCATGATGACAGCCTTGACCTCGGACTTATCAAAGATGATTCGATCATAGATGCCGAGGAACTTCCCGACCCTATCGAAAGCGGAGAAGAAGCTATCGCTCAGCTTGAAGAAGCTGTTGACCTGCTGAAAAGTGTTGTCCGTGAATTAAAGTCACTGACATCGGAGGAATAAACATGGCGAAGAAAACAAAAGCCGCTGATCTTTCAATTGAAGAAAAGCTGGAACAGGCGTTAGTTGTACCCGGATATGAACCATATAAGATTCCTGATAATTGGTGTTGGACGCAATGGAAAATGTGTGGTGAATTCGTTGCCGGTAGTGCTTTTAAAGAGAAGTATCAAGGCATTCCTGATTTAGAAATACCGTTTTATAAAGTAGGGAGTTTAAAATACGCCGATAATAACGGATTATTATATGACAGTGATAATACAATAGATGAAGATATTAGAGGTATTCTGAAAGCTAAATTAATCCCCTCATATTCTGTGCTTTTTGCGAAAATTGGCGAAGCTATTAGACTAAATCGTCGTGCATTAAATTATAAACCATGTTGTATTGATAACAATTTAATGGCTTTTATAGCTGATAATAATTGTTATTTCAAATATGTTTTATTTTGGAGTATGACTGTTGATTTTTATACGTATACAAACGCTACAACAGTGCCTGCTATTCGTAAAACCGATTTGGAATCAATTCCATTTCCAGTTGCGCCATTAGACGAACAGCACCGCATAGTCGAACGCATAGAATCACTGTTCTCAAAGCTTGACGAAGCAAAAGAAAAAGCACAGGAGGTTATCGACAGCTTTGAAACACGAAAGGCGGCTATCTTGCATAAGGCTTTCTCAGGTGAGCTGACGGGTAAGTGGAGAGAAGAAAATGGGGTTGGGATTGAGAGTTGGGAAAGAAAACGTATTTCTGAATGCTGTAAGTTAGGGTCTGGCGGTACACCTTCACGAAAAAACCCAAATTATTATACAGGAGATATTCCTTGGATAAAAACAGGAGAGATTAATTGGAATACTGTTAATTATAGTGAGGAAAGTATAACCCAAGAAGCCATAGATAATAGTTCAGCTAAAGTATATGCGCCTGGTGCAGTACTTGTAGCGATGTATGGTATGGGTATAACAAGAGGAAAAGCTGCAATACTTGGGATTGAAGCTGCCACCAATCAAGCTGTTTGTGTGCTACAACCTAAGGAATATCTGTTTAATAGATATTTATATTTTTTCTTCATGTGTAATTATTGGGATATTAGAGAGCAAGCAGTTGGCGGAAATCAGCTAAACCTTAGTGCTACTATCATTGGAAAACTTAATATTGACATTCCAAATCTCGAAGAACAATATGTTATCACAGAATTGCTTGACAGTATAATTGAAAAAGAATATCAGACTAAACAGATTGCCGAATCAGTAATAGATCAGATAGATGCGATGAAAAAGGCTATACTTGCACGTGCTTTCCGTGGCGAGCTGGGAACGAATGATCCCGAGGAAGAAAGTGCGGTGGAGCTGCTTAAGGAAATACTGTTGGGGAATAATAATGAAGAGAAAGCTCAAAAGCCAAAGCGAACTCGCATTGTAATCCCCAAAGAAATTGATTCTCTTCTTAAAACAGAGCTTGAACGCAAAATAATAAAGCTCTTTTTGAAAAGTGAGACAGGTGAAGTTACGGCTGAGGAGATCATAGCTGTAAGTTCAAAGAAATTTGATATACTAAATACCATAAGAATACTTCAAAAACAACGCTTGATTAAAAAATCCGGAAATAAGAATTATACAAAATATACACTTGTGAGGTGAGCTTTATGCAAATCAAGAGGTTTTGTATTGATAATCATCTTTGTCTTGTTTATTTTGATATTTGTTTTCAAACAATAAACGGAGGTAGTTCGACTGTAATTATAGGCGAAAATGGTTCAGGCAAATCAACAATGCTTAGAGCGATTCTGGATATTATTATGTCGTTTGATATGTTGTCAATGCGGTCTTATTCTATCGCTAATAAAATCACTTATGATTATCTGTTAGAATACGAATACGTACAACAAGAAATCAGCATCGAAAAAAGTGGAACTGAGTATACTGTTTTTGTTGATGGTGATAGGTTTTGCAAAGGAAGTTTATTAACTGTTAAGCTTAGTTTAGAAATGTGTCAAACCAGAATTTTTCCGGAAAGAGTAATTGCATTCTATTCTGGAAATAACAATTCTTTCTATGATAACATTAAAAAGCAAAATAGCCAATACAACAAAAAATGCAGGAAGATTTATGAAGACTATATAAATTCAATGACAACCGGAGTTGAATTTACTCCTGTAAGTATTCCAAAAAGGAACTATATTTATTGTGACGAATCATTGGTTCCTATTTATCTGTGCGCAATTCTTGCAGGAAATGATTCTTATGAAAAGGAAATTATAAAAGAAAAATGTAAATTATCGAGAATTAATCAAATTGATATATCTATGGTTATAGATGTTGAAGCTTTATTTGATTCATCAAATTTCAAAAATAGATTGTTTTCTTTCATTGAATATATCGATCATAGATTCATCGAAGTATTTAAGAAAGGAAATTGGACATTTTCTGATAATAAAGTATTCTTCACCATTTATGCTTTAGATAGTTTGCATCTTGATTCTATATCAATACTAAATTTCTTGGAAAAACTAAAACTATTTTACAAAGCTGAATATGCTGTTTATGCCGAAAGTAATGGCAATAATGTTAATATTGATTATTTGAGTGAAGGGCAACGTCAGCTTATAAAAGTAGTAGGAATGCTTGGCATTTGTAAGAGTGAGGACTGCTTAGTATTAATGGACGAACCTGATGTCTATATGAATCCCAGGTGGAAATATGAAATCAAAGAAATTATTGATAAAGTATTAGAATCCACTGTTAATACTCAAGCAATAATAGCTACTCATGATCCTTTGGTCATCAACGGTGTATCAAAAGAGTTTATCCGCATTTTTGAACGTGATAATGAAACAGGAACCACAAAGGTTATTGTGCCAGAGAGTGATACCGAAGGAATGGGTATAGATGGTTTGTTGCAGAGCGAATACTATGGATTACGTACTTCCTATGATAAAAAAGCAACACAAGACTTTGAGAAAAGGCAAACATTATATGTGAAATTAATAAATAATGAAATCAGTAATAACGAAAAGAAAGAGCTCAGGGAACTTACAAAAAAATTATCCTCATTACCTATTTCAACTAATTCAATAGATTTCTTGTATGACGATTTTATTAGAGTATTTCGTAAAATGGAAGAATATAGAAAGGAATACCTTTCATTTGATGAAATACAAGAAAGGAATAAGAAGATACAGGAAATAATACATGCATTATACGAGGGACAAATATGAGATATATAGATTTGAATCCCTTACTAGTCAAAAGGAAAGCATGGGGAAGCAGAAAAGAATTATGGAAGAATAAAAAATTACAAGAAGATTTCCGAAAACACAGCTTCAATAAATGCTGGTATACCGAAGTTAAACTTTTAGGGCAAGATACACCTATAGATCATTGGCGTCCTAAAGCCGAGGTTAAACCATATAAGCATTATAATTACAATAAAGCCATAGCAGCTCAAGGATACTATTGGTTAGAAAGTGAACCTACAAATTATCGTTTGAGTTGTACATACGCAAATCGAAAAACTGGTGACGGTGGAAAAGGCTGTTATTTTCCATTATCAGATTCAAGTGATTATTTAACTAAAAACGGAACTGAAACTGAGATCCCACTATTGCTTGACCCTTGTAACCTAAGTGATGTTATGCTTATTTCATTTTTGGGCTCTGAGGTTGTTGCTGCAACAACGGACCTATTTGAACAAGAGAGAGTTAAAGTATCAGCTGAAATATACAACATGATTGATTCAGAAATCAAAGCAGAGCGTCGAAAAGTATGGGATGAAGTTGAAAAAATAATTGAAGAATATGAATGTAATGAAATCAGTAAAACCGCCTGTTTACGTAGACTTAAAGCTATGGTTAATAGAGATGCTCAGTTTTCAGCGTGTGCAATAGCTTGTGTTAATTCATTTGCACCAGATGATATAAAAACCGAATTAGACTTAAAGCTGTAGAAGTGAAATGATATCTAATATTTCACCTGAACATGAAGCGAAAAGATTTCAATTCATAAATAAACATTATTCATCAATAAAAAATTGTATGGAGGTGCCCCACTATGCTCAAACCCGGACTGTACGAACAGGTCATAAACAAAGAACTATCGGATAAAATTGATGATTCCGCACAGCTTATCGACAGGCGTAATATCGACAAGGCCGAAGCTCCGCAAGTGCTGGCAGGGTATCTCTCTGAGGTCATTGAGAAGGGACTCTCACGCCTTGCAGGTGATGATATCGAAGGTCAGCTGGGACTTGCCAACAAAATAGTTTCGGCAGTAACGGAGCTTACAGGTGATGACGAGTTCGACGGTCTGAGCGTTGACCAGCGTGCGGAACAGCTTCTCGCAGTTGCGAATATGCAGAACAATGCGGACACCATGAAGCGCCGCATTACCATGACACGCCCCGAAACTTCTCTCGCATCAAGCTCCCTGTTCACAGGCGCAGGTCACGAACCTCAGATGATGACGGAGCTGAAAAAGGAGATAGTATCCGCCGACAGAATCGATATGCTTGTTTCCTTCATCAAGTGGAGCGGTCTGGTGCTTATCATCGACGAATTGCAGGAGTTCACGGCTCGCGGAGGTCAGCTTCGTGTTATCACGACTTCGTACATGGGCGCTACCGATGTGAAAGCCGTGGAAGAACTGAGCAAGTTGCCCCACACAGAAATCAAGGTCTCCTACGACACCGAGAGAACAAGGCTTCATGCAAAGTCCTATGTTTTTTATCGTGATACAGGCTTCACTACGGCTTATGTTGGCTCCTCGAATATGTCCAATGCAGCCATGACAAGCGGACTTGAATGGAATCTGAAAATCACCGCCCACGACCAGCCACACACCATTCGCAAAATAAATGCAACTTTTGAGAACTACTGGAACAGCACCGATTTTTCGCTGTATTCTCCCGATGAACGTGTGCATCTGATGCAGGCTCTCAAAGCGGAGAAGTATCATTCCGCTGACGATAATAACAGCTTTGATATCCGTCCATTTTCCTATCAGCAGGAGATTCTGGACAAGCTGACTGCCGAGCGTGAGATACGTCATCACTGGAAGAACCTTGTTGTCGCCGCAACGGGTACGGGCAAGACCGTCATTTCCGCTTTTGATTACAAGCGTTTCCGTCAGGCAAACGGACGTGCAAGACTTCTCTTTGTGGCGCACAGAAAAGAGATCATCAGGCAGAGTATAAAATGCTTCCGTGGAGTGCTCCACGATGCGAATTTCGGCGACCTGTGCGTTGGCGGCATCGCGCCCGAAATCCTTGAAAATCTGTTTATCTCCATTGAGTCTTTCAACTCTCAGGCGCTTGACAAGATAACCTCTCCCGACTACTATGACTTCATCATCGTGGACGAGTTCCACCACGCCGCCGCCCCTACATATCAGCGTTTGTTGGAGTATTACAAGCCGAAGATACTCCTCGGTCTGACAGCTACTCCTGAGCGTATGGACGGCAAGAGCATACTGCCGTATTTCGATGACAGAATAGCTGCGGAGATACGTCTGCCGGAAGCAATTGACAGGAAGTTACTGTGTCCCTTCCACTATTTCGGAGTGTCCGATGATGTTGACCTGCACGATATAAAATGGTCTCGTGGAGGTTATGACAGGACTGCGCTCTCAAACATCTACACGGGCAACGATATGCGTGTTATGCTTATCCTGAAAGAGCTTAACAAGTACGTTGCGGACATGGACAAAGTCAAGGGACTGGGCTTCTGCGTATCGAAGGAACACGCTGAGTATATGGCTCGAAAATTTAACGAGGCAAATATTCCTTCAATTGCTCTGACCGCTGACAGCAAAAAGGACGAGCGTGATTCGGCACAGCATAAACTGGCGAATGGCGGGATAAAGTTCATTTTCACCGTTGACCTTTACAACGAGGGCGTGGATATCCCTGAGGTCAACACGGTGATGTTCCTGCGTCCTACCGAGAGCCTGACTGTGTTCCTGCAACAGCTTGGACGTGGTCTGCGTCTCAGCGAGGGCAAGGACTGCCTGACAGTACTGGATTTCATCGGTCAGGCTCACATGAAGTACAATTTCGAGAGCAAGTTTGCGGCACTTCTCGGCAACACTCAGCGAAGTGTCAGGGACGAGATCGAGAACGGCTTTCCCCTGCTGCCGAAGGGCTGTTATATAAAGCTGGAAAAGCAGGCGCAGAAGTACATTCTCGACAATATCAGGCAGGCTGTTGGCAACAAGAGCGCTATTGTCAAGCGTCTTGCAAACTTCACAGAGGACAGTGGAAAAGCTCTTACTCTTGCCAATTTCCTTGATTACTACAACCTTGATATCAGTGCGATATACGGTACGAAAAACAGCTTTGCAAGGCTGTGTGTGCAGGCTGAGGTAAGAGAGAATTTCACTGAAGAAATAGAGGAAGTTATCACAAAGGCGCTGCCCCGACTTTCATACATTGACTCACACAGATTGATCGAACTTGTGATAGACAAGCTGCCTGAGATAGAGAGATATTCTATCAATGATTTCGACGGTGTTCAGCGGAGAATGTGGCAGATGTTACAATTCACAATATGGCAGAAGTCCTATGAGGACTGCGGTTTCAGTGACCTGCTTGAGGGCTTCCGCAAGATTGCAAAGTCGCCTGTGATGCTCGCTGAGATACTTGAGCTGATGTACTACAAGTACGACAAGATAGACTTCATCGACGAACCTGTGCAGGTGGATTATGACTGTCCGCTTGATGTGCATTGCAGTTACACAAGGGACCAGATACTCGTTGCGCTGGACTTCATGAAGCCTGATACGGTCCGTGAGGGCGTGAAGTATCTGGAGGATAAAAAGACCGACCTGCTGTTCGTAACGCTCAACAAGTCAGATAAGGACTATTCACCCACTACGATGTACAACGATTATTCCATCAACAGCGAGCTGTTCCACTGGCAGAGTCAGAGCACAACAACTCCGCAAAGTAATACAGGTCAGCGTTATATCAATCACCGTAAGCTGGGTACAAGCGTGATGATATTTGTCCGTGAGTACAAGAGCACAAAGCTCGGCGCTGCGCCTTATACTTTCCTCGGACTGGCGGACTATGTGAAGTCGGAGGGCTCGAAGCCTATGAACGTTGTGTGGAGGCTCCGCAAGCCTATTCCTGCGAAGTATCTCAGGAAAACTAATCAGTTGACGGTGGGATGATATGAAAACGATAAGAGTTGTGGCGGCTGTGATATGCGACTCACTTCAAGCAAAGGCACGCATTTTCGCAACTGCAAGAGGATATGGAGAATTCAAAGGTATGTGGGAATTTCCAGGCGGCAAGATCGAACCCGGCGAAACTCCACAGCAAGCGCTTGTGAGGGAGATTCGTGAGGAACTTGCAACTGAAATAAAAGTGGGCGAGCTTATTGACACGGTAGAATATGATTATCCTGATTTTCACCTGTCTATGGACTGCTTCTGGTGTGAGGTCATCAGCGGTGATCTTGTTCTGCTGGAGGCTCAGGAGGCACGGTGGCTCACGAAAGATGAGCTTGACAGTGTGAAGTGGCTGCCGGCAGATCTGGGACTGGTGGAGAGGATACACTCTGAGATGTTTTATAAACAAATAAATAGTTAACAGCTATTATGTCACTTTTAGCAGACCGATACTCTGATAAGGAGGTAAACATGTCCTATAAAACAGATATTCAAAATGCTATTTTGAAACTTGAAGGCGGCGCATTTCAAAATCTTTGTGACGAATTCTTAAATGAATGCGGATATAACAATATTGTGAGTTTAGGATCAAAGCCAGGTACTAGTAAAACAACTTCCGGAACTCCAGATACCTATTATTGCATCGATAGTAACGGGAAATATATTTTTATTGAATATACGACACAACAAGAGTCGATATATAATAAGATTTCATCGGATATAGGTAAGTGCCTTGACGAAAATTACACTAACATAGCTTGTGCCAAAATTGCTGAAATACTATATTTTCATACAACCTCTAACCTTACTCCTGAACAGGACACGGAATTAAAAGAACTATGTCAATCTAAAGGTATATTGTTACGTATATTCGGAATAGATTATTTAGCAAATGAGCTCTACAATAATCATAAATATCTTGTAAAACAGCACCTGGATATAACTATTGCAACAGACCAAATACTTTCGTATAACGATTTTATAAGTAATTATAATAAAGCAAGAACAGCAGCTCCAATTGATACCGATTTTAAGTTCAGAACAGAAGAGATAATATCTATATTTAGTGCATTAGATGATAATAAAGCCGTTCTTTTATGTGGTGCAGCAGGTGTCGGTAAAACACGACTTGCTTTAGAATGCTGCCATAGGTATGCTGAAAAGAACAGCTATGAAGTTTTTTGTATCAGAAATAATAACCTCAATATTTATGATGATCTACATTTGTTCTTTAAAACATCAGGCAAATATATGGTTCTTATTGACGATGCAAATGAACTTACACAACTCGAAACAATAATCAACTTCTTTAACGAGCATGACGGCTCTGATTTTAAAATCATTCTAACCGTAAGAAATTATGCTCTTCAAAGTGTAATTACTGAATTAAAGCCTATTATAAATATAAAAGTTCAAACTATTTCGATGATGAAGGATGACGAAATCGAGGAACTGATTAAAGATGAATTTAGCATTACTAATCAGTTTTATCTTGATCGAATAACTAAAATTGCTGAAGGAAATGCAAGAATAGCTTTTTGGGCAGGAAAAATCGCAATAGATACTGATTCGTTAGAAGCTATAAACGACGTAACAGATATTTATTCTTCATTTTACGGAAAATACTTATCAAACATCAAAAATGCGGATAAGAAACTGTTTTCAGCTGCAGCTGTAGCTGCCTTTATAGGTGCTATTCACTTGGATAACCTTAATGAATTGATTGATGTTATATCTCTTTGTAATTTAACAGTTGAGGAATTCAAAGAAGCGCTTTTCAAGCTTCATAAGGAAGAAATAATCAATATTTACAAAGAAAAAGCTGTCAGGTTTGCAGATCAGTGCTTATCAAACTATCTTCTCTTCTATGTTTTTATTAAAGAAAAGTGGATAAAACTCTCTGATATGATTAGATATTCATTTAAGGTCAATAAAACACAAACTATCACTTCAATAAATGTTATTACTACCTTATTTATTAATCACGAAAACCAAGATTACCTGTTTTCGGAAGTTAAAGAATTATGGAACGAATTATCAGAAAAAGATCCTATTTTTTTCTGGGAATACGTTAAAGTGTTTTATAGAGCCAATCCTACAGAAGCCTTATTGTTAGTAAAAAACAAAATCGAAAATACTCCGCAGGCTAATACAGCCGTTGAAGATTTGAAAATTGATGATAGAAACAATTCTGTTAACGATGATATACTTGAAATTTTAGGCGGATTTTCAAATACTAATGATCTATCAACAGCTCTTGACTTATACTTCTTATATTATGAGAAGAGACCTGATTTGATAGATCAGTTTTATAATGTCGGCAAAAATTACTATGGAGTAGATAAAGATTCATATAAATTTGACTTTTACACCTTGAAACTGTATATTGAACAACTAATTGAAAAATCTGATAATTGGCGAAATAGATACATATGTAGATTATTCGTAAGTATCGCTAAATATTTCCTTAGGTTTCATTTTGACGGTATTGCCAATAAGCGCGGAGACAAAATGATTTTATATTACTTCGATTTGGCAAACAGCAAAGGTATTGAAACATATCGAAAGATGATTTGGGAAAATCTTATTACATTGTACGCTAATGGTATAGAAATAGAGACTATTGAAGATATTCTGTATAATTATGGAAATCCGAGCAGTAAAAAAAGTAAAGAAATAATAGAAAACGATCAAGCATATATTATAAATTTGCTTAAACTATTCCGAAAGAAAGCGTCCTATTATTTTTGTTGCATTTTAAGTCATCTTCAAAGTATCTATAAATATTCTGACATAACTCCATCTGAAGAATTCATTGCTTTTTTTCATTCAAAATCATTTGGTCAATACAAGACATTTGGAAAAAGTGACGATGATGATTTAGATTATTTAGAAAAATATGATGAATTAAAAAGGAATGTTGAAGAATATGTCTCTTCTCTTGGCAAAGAAGATTTTTATCATATTATCGACTTTTTCTGTGATTCAAAAGCAAATTTAAACCATTACAATATTAATGCAATCAATTATGCATTCGAGTATATATTAAATCACTCAGACTATTATCTTGATGCCTTGAAATATTACTTTAATAAACAATACAAACAATCACCTCTTAATCCATATACACAGGTCTCATTGATGTTTAAGGTATATTCAGATAGTGATATATGGTCTTTATTATCGGATACTCCCGACAGTATCAGAAATATCTGGCAGTATCACTACTTTGAGGCGTTACCCGAGAGATATATTGACTCTGAACATCTACAGAAATGGTATGAATTTTTGAAAGATGATTCGGATAAATACATTCCTTCATCTTCAAACAGACGTCTTTTATTCTTAAAAAAATATGCCGATATTGATAATGAAGTAATTATTAAAAGCTGTAATATTATCTTATCTAAGCGCGAATATTCTGAATATATAGTAAAAATCTATATTTATTTACTATTGAATTCATTGCCTGAATCGGTACAAGAAACAGTTAAGATTTTTGAAGGCAACTATGACCTGCTGAGTAAATTGTACCTGTTCAACATTTCTCAAAGGCGGCAAGAGGATTATCATGGTGTCTTATTGAAAACAATATATGAAAAATATCCTGAGATACTTGATCTATTATTTGAAAAATTGGAAACTGATGATTCATTCTTAACACACGATGATACTACCAAATTGAGTAAACTCTTTGAATTATCTGATTATGAAATAATAATGGATAGTATTATAGATAGAATTATAAAATGCAACAATGTAAAATATATTTTTGAAGAAGATGAACTCAAAAGTATAGTTTCAATCGGAAATCTTGATGAACCGTACAGGGACAGACCCGATAAATGGATCAAACACTTTATTAAGACTTGCTACGATGATGAACGTAAAATGCGTTTAATTTCAAAGGCTATTTTAGGTTTTGCCGAAGAAAAACGAATTGAATATATAAAACTGTTCTTATCATGTAATAAGGATTTAGAGTTATTCAAAACATGGCAGCTGTTTTCATGCTCGATGATGTGGTCAGGCAGTCAGGTACCGTTAATTCAAAAACAAATTGATTACCTAAATCATCTTTTGCCATTACTGAATGGTTTGGATTATTTAAATCACAGAAAATATATCGAAGATGAAATTGAGAATAAGAAGAAATATATGGATAAAATTGAGATTGATGAGATATTAAGAGGATTATAATTGCCGCATACTAATTTCATTTTCGAATGTAAAATATACCTGTGGTTTACTTGCTTTTTCCGAAAGGCTATGTTATAATACAGATGTAGTCAGAACAGAAACGGTCGGAACGGACCACTGTTACCGAGAATAATTACGAAAGGAGTTACCCGAAATGAGACAGTTTACTATGGTATATCTGTATAGCGAACACTATGAAGAAAGTTTCTATCACGAGAGTGAAGAGGCTCTATTTGTGCTGCATACAGATAAACGTAGTGGATAGTCATTTCGGAGAGCACTTTCTTTGTGTTGTGATCCATACAAATGATAAACACCGTCTGTATGTAAGCAGGCGGTGTTTTTTCGTAACCGCCCAATAACATCCCCCCTAAATGAAAGAACCCCCGAGTTTAGGCTCGGGGATTACTCATATCGCTTTACAAATTTTCTGCACAGATTCGTTCCATGGAAGAAGCTCTT
>Ga0256407_10004091_pt1 | contig 24799 bp, 22 predicted proteins | sample RumenRJG_04DNA_FD_193489 | JGI IMG/M metagenome (GOLD analysis project Ga0256407, IMG submission 193489) | Bovine rumen microbial communities from Lethbridge, Alberta, Canada - RJG_04 | ecosystem: Host-associated > Mammals > Digestive system > Stomach > Rumen | place: Canada: Alberta... | reverse complement strand
CATTGACCTATTTGTTCCGCGTTTGGGGTCAATGAGGCGGTTCTGCTCTGTACTGTTTTGTTTTTTCTTCTTAATATATGGCGGATTTGCGTTTGATTTATTGAAAGTTACCAATTGGTCATGATAAAATTCTGTCAATAGTATGAGGAAGTGCGCATGGCCGCGCGGAATCAAATATTGAAGATATTGAAATGTTTAATGGAGAGGTGGTTAGTATATGGCAAAAACACTGACACACGATGAGAAGATCTTTAAGCTTATAAAGATCATCACCGACCGCAAGGAAATCCTCCTCGGACTCGAGAAGCCTTCCAAGGATTCTCCTGAGTACTGGGGCATGGACTGCGGTTACCAGTATGTCGTAAGAAGATACGGCAAAGACATTGCTGAAGATGTTCTCGATGTCTGCCTGAAGATGGGCAAGCGTAAGCCTAGATTCTTCGCAGATCTTAAGAAGATGAGCGGACTTGACGATGCCCGTCTGGAGACAGTCCTCGAGGCTGCATGCCAGTATGGCCTTGTAGAGTTCCACAACGAGAACCTTGACGGCAAGAATCCTAATCATGAGAGAAGATGGGTCCTTGACCAGTACGTACCTGGAAGTGCCGAGATCATGGTAATGAGAGACCAGATCTCCCCTGAGACACCTGAGATCGCAGACTTCTTCGAAAGAATGACTTATCTGCCGCTCGCAGGTATCACCCAGATGGTAGCTCCTGGCGGATCCGGAATCGGAATGCACGTAATCCCTGTAGAGAAGGCTATCCCTGCAGAGAGCGAGTCGCTCGACATCGAACACATTTCATACTGGCTCAAGAAGTATGAGGGACAGATCGGACTCGGAATCTGCTCCTGCCGTAAGCAGCAGACGATCAGAGGCGAGGGCTCCGGAGACATCGCACAGTACTGGTGCATGGGACTCGGTGATTTCGCTGACTACTGCCGTGAGACAGGCATGGGCTATGACATCACTTATGAAGAAGCGATCGAAGTCCTCGAAAAGGCTGAAGAAAAGGGCTATGTACATCAGGTTACAAATATCGACGGAAAGAACAAGATCTTCGCTATCTGTAACTGCGCTGTAGGTGTCTGCAACGCTCTCCGTACATCACAGCTCTTCAACACACCTAACATGTCCGCTTCTCCATACCGTTCAGAGGTAGATCCTGAGAAGTGCGTTGCATGCGGCAAGTGCGTTGAGGTCTGCCCTGCAGGTGCTGTCAGACTCGGACAGAAACTGTGCACCAAGAGCGGACCGGTTGAATATCCTAAGCAGGAGCTGCCTGACAGCAACTTCTGGCCTGAGGACAAGTGGAACTGGAACTACAAGAATGAGAACGGTGTCATCCAGACATGGCCTACAGGTACTGCACCTTGTAAGTCTGCATGCCCGCTCCACATCGCTATCCAGGGCTACATCGACATGGCAAGCAGAGGCGAATACAGACAGGCTCTCGAGCTGATCAAGAGAGACAACCCGTTCCCTGCAGTATGCGGAGCTATCTGCCACAAGTACTGCGAGCTTGAATGTACAAGAGGAACCGTTGATGAGGCTCTTGCTATCGATGACATCAAGGCATTCATCGCAGCCAAGGATCTTGAGGATGATCACAAGTACATCCCGCCAATGGTATCCACAACAAGAGAGCACTTCGACCAGAAGATCGGTATCATCGGATCCGGTCCTGCAGGACTTTCCTGCGCATACTTCCTCGCTATCGAGGGCTACAAGCCTGTAGTATTCGAAAAGCAGGAGATGCCTGGCGGAATGATGACACTCGGCATTCCTAACTTCAGACTCGACAAGAAGGTCGTCAATGCTGAGATCGACATCCTCAAGGAGATGGGCGTTGAGATCAGATGCGGCGTAGAGGTCGGCAAGGACGTAACATTCCAGTCCCTGAGAGAAGAAGGCTTCAAGGGCTTCTTCGTAGGAACAGGTCTCCAGGCATGCGGAAGACTCGGAATCCCGGGCGATGACGCTGAAGGAGTTATCGGCGGTGTTGACTATGTCAAGAGCGTGACTCTGGGCAAAGCAAAGAAGCTCTCCGGCGATGTAGTAGTCATCGGCGGCGGAAACATCGGAGCTGACGTAGCAAGAACAGCTATCAGACAGGGCGCCAAGAACGTACACCTGTACTGCCTCGAATCATATGATGAGATGCCGATGGGCGCTGAGGATCAGGAATTCCTCGAGAACGAGGGCATCGTGATCCATGACGGATGGGGTCAGACAGAAGTCGTTACAAAGGACGGCAAGGTTGCAGGCATCAAGTTCCATAAGTGCACACAGGTCAAGAACGCTGACGGAAGATTCGATCCTAAGTTCGATGACAATGAGACAACAGAGCAGGCATGCTCAACAGTTCTCTTCAGCATCGGTCAGAAGCCTGACTACGGCACACTGTTCGAGGGAACCAAGGTAGAGTTCAGCCCGAGAGGCATGATCATCGCAGACCCTGTTACACTGCAGACTGCAGAGCCTGACATCTTTGCAGGCGGAGACAGCGTAAGCGGACAGAAGTTCGTGGTTGACGCTCTCGCAATGGGCCGTGAAGGCGCAGTATCACTGCACAGATTCGTCAATAAGGGTCAGCATCTGATGATCCACAGGAATACACGTCAGTTCGCAATGCTCGACAAGGATGACATCGTTATCCCACCTGCAGACTTCAAGAGACCTCCTCGCCAGATCAGAGAGATTGACGAGAGCAAGAAGCTCACGATGGATTACGAAATCAGGCAGTTCAGCGAAGAGCAGATCAAGAAGGAAGCAGAGAGATGCCTCAAGTGCGGACGCAGCGTAGTAGATACCAACAAGTGTATCGGCTGCGGTATGTGTACTGTACAGTGCAAGTTCGATGCTATCCATCTGTTCCGTCTGCCTGACGGAGACAAGTACTCCAACATGATCCCTGCAGAGCAGAAGTTCCTCGGAATGGGCAAGCATATCCCGAGCCGTGTAGCAGGCATCATCAAGAAGAAAGTAGCTGGCAAGTAATAAGGACATTTTAAGCATATGCACGAATTAGGACTTGTTAATTATGTAGTTGAACAGGTAAGCAAGATCGCTGAGGAGCAGAACATAAAGAAGATACATTCTGTTACTCTCCAGTTCGGGGAAGTATCCGGCATAGTAACGTCATATCTGCACGATTACTGGCTCTGGTATACCAAGAAATTCCCGATGTTTGAGGGCGCTGAACTGAAGACTGAAGAGATCCCTGCCGTTACATGGTGTGATGACTGCAAGATCACGTATTCCACCGTACAGTACGGCAAGACATGTCCTCACTGCGGAAGCGGCAATACATGGCTGCTTCGCGGCAATGAGATGATGATCAAGGAAGTCGAGGTAGAGGATGTTGATGCGGAGGCTGATGCAGACTCAGGTGCAAAACCATCAGACGGGGCCGGAGGGAAGCTTGAAGCATCAGGCGAATACAGACCTCAGTGATAACTGCTTAAATACAGGAGGTTCAAATGACCAATCAGGAAATGAGAAATATTAAGGAGTCACTCGGTGTTGAGATGTTCAAGATGAACTACAAAGCCGGCGTCAGACTCCCTGACCTTGAAGCCTTTTTTGCAGGTGACGACGGGGCTCTCGATGCAAAGGCAAAAGAGAGACTTGAAAAGGTGCTCGAAGCCGAAGTCAAGAAAAGCAGCAAGTAGTTTTGCTTGAAATAACTCTTCATTAAGGGACCGCAGCCGTGCTCTCAGAAGGCTGCATGGCTGCGGAACCGGTTTCATGCAATAACAGGCAAGGGAGGAATTATCAATGAAAGAATTCACTAAAGAAGAACAGCTCCGTATTTACAACGGAATTTCTGCTGACGGCAAAGTCAGCAAAGAAGCAGAAGAGATGATCCTTGCTGCAATAGCAGAAGGCAAGTCGGAAGAACTGCTTATCGGTGAAGTCAAGAGACAGCTCAGATGCAAGCTGAACGGCGAGCAGGGCAAGGCTGTTGCTGATGTAGTGGCTAAGCTGTGGTAATACACTGAGCTTGGTTTTACAGACAGGACTGATAAACACAGGAGGGATACTGTGAAAGACCTTAAACATTTAATATACTTCGAGGACCTGCTGCAGGAGGCACACAATGACCTCATCAGACAGGCTCAGGAGGAAGGGAAGAAGTGCATAGGATATATGTGCGAAAACGTTCCTGAACCGCTTCTCAATCTGCCGGGATGCTTCTCGGCAAGACTTCGCGCACCGAGAACAGGTTCGATCGATGTAGGAACATATTACCTTACAAGCTTCCTCTGCGAATATTCGAGAGCTATCCTTGAGAGAGCTCTTGAGGGAGGATACAACTTCCTTGACGGAATGGTAACACCTGACGGATGCACCATGCTCAACAGATGCGTTGAGAACATGGAGCTTCTCAAGGCTGCCGGCAAGGATAAGGAAAACTTCTTCTGGGACTATATGGAGATCCCTATGAAGGCTGACTACAACGGCCTCAACCTCTATGTGCTTCAGTGTAAAAATCATATACTCAAGCCGCTGGCTGAGAAGTACGGCATCGATGTAAGCGATGAAGCTATCCGCAAGGCAGTCGCAGAGCACAATCACATCTGCGAACTCCTGAGACAGATCGGAGACTTCCGCAAACTCGATAACCCTACGATCACAGGATATGAGTACAACGTGCTTTGCCTTGCTTCATATGTAGCTCCTAAGTATCTCATCGTTGACAAGCTCGAGGAGACACTTGAGGAACTGAAGACAAGAGAGCCTGACGACAAGCCATGGTTCAAGGCAAGAGTTCTCGTTGTAGGATCTGAAGTCGATGATACAGACTTCATCAAGCTTATTGAGGACAGCGGAGCATTCGTATGTGCTGACAGATTCTGCTACGGCTCTCTGCCTGGCAGAGATCCGATCGAGCTCACTGACGATGAGGATGCTCTGACTCAGATCTGCAGACAGTACATGTACAGAGGCGAGTGCCCGAGATACATGAACACGCAGAAGATGGATGGCAGACGTGAATACGTTGACAAGCTGGCTAAGGAATACAAGGCCGACGGTATCATCTATCAGCAGATGAAGTTCTGTGACCCATGGGCTTACGAGAAGATGATGGGATCACACATCCTCAGAAACAGATATGACTGGCCGGTTCTGGCTGTCGACAGACCGTACACTATCGGCTCCTCCGGACAGATGCGTACCCGTGTACAGGCGTTCATGGAGAGCATCGACATCAAGAAGATACAGAAGGAGGGCGAGTAATGGCTGTTAAGAAATTCAACAAGATGGTAAACCCTGAGAAGATCAAGGGTGATACCAGATACGGCGACCTTTATAAGCCGCATGGCAAGGTAAGAAAGCGCCGTGAGTGGAGAGGAGTAGGAGATACTCTTTACGATTACAGCAGATGGCTGGGAATCATGCTCACACTCGGCAAATTCATGTCCAAGCCTCGCAACATCAAATTCTTCTTCAGATACCGCTGGATGGCTAACTATCTGGCAGTACCTATGATGGTAGACAGATTCACTCAGGGCCTCAGAGGCGAATACCTCAGAATGACCCACGAGGAGCAGGATCTTATCATCATCGACGTTGCGAAGCTTCTTAACACCATGGCACGTGCCGACCGCAGGGTAGGTAACGATGAGGAGTTCTCCAAGATCAACGTACTCGTTGATGAGAACGAGATGACAGCAGTCATGATGGGATTCCCGAATCTGAAGTGCACATCCCGTGAGACTCCTTCAACATACGTATCAGTACTCCTGAACCAGCACGCTATGGAGCACTACATCGATGTAGCTCAGGAATACGGACTTCCTGGAGACGTATGCCCGATGCCTGAGGCAGAAGCCGGCGTATCGATCGATGACGACGCTCCGATCTTCGGTGCATGCGCTGTACAGTGCAACACCACATGTGACGGTTCACTCCTCGGTAACGGCGTAATCTCTGAGAGACTTGAGAAGGAAGACGGCATTCCTGTATTCCAGCTGCCGGCTCCGCTCCGTCATAAGGAAGATGACGTTCAGGAATACGCTGCAGAGGAAATCAGAAGAGCTATCGCATTCATCGAAGAGCACACAGGCCACAAGTGGGACTGGGATTACTACTTCGAATGCGCTAAGAGAGTAAACTTTGCGACAAAGTGCCGTAACGAGTGGCTCGACATGAACAAGACGGACTATCCGCAGATCTTCGGCGGAAACCTCGCTCTTTACACAGAGACCAACTACATGGCTATCTGCGGCAAGGTTCCTGAATTCGAGAGAGCTGACAGACGTCTGATGAAGCTGGCAGAGAAGGCATATAAGAAGCGCAAAATGGCTGCTCCTGAGTACCGCCACAGAGCGATCGTATGGGGCGTTCAGTCGCACTACTACATGGACTTCCTCGTATGGCTTCTGAACTGCTGGGGAATCGTTCCTCTGACAGACATGCTTTCATGCATCAACACAGAGATGATCGCAGAGACAGATACTCCTGAGAACAGAGAGCAGGCATACTACGATATGGCTATGCTGACTGAAGAGATGATCATGCGTAACCGTACACACGGCGGTTACAAGGTACTCCTCGACGATCTCTTCGAGTTCGTTGAACAGTACAACGCAGACATGATCATCCTCTGGGAGCACATCACATGCAAGGCTCTGGATGGCATGCACGGAATGTTCGAGGACAGAGCAAGAGAGCTCGGAGTTCCTCTGATCTGGGTAGATCACCAGCTCTTCGATCCTCGTGTCGTTTCAAGACAGGGAGTAAGAGATCAGGTCAACAGCTACATGAGAACAGTCATGCAGGAAGAACCTCTTGACCCGACACTCGAGGTACTCGACGACGAGAATTCGTGGTAAAATATAAATGCAGACTGAATTAACCGGAGGCATAATAATGAAAAAGATAGCACTTAAAGCACTTCTGTACATTCTGACCGGAGGACTTGCATTCTTCGTAGTTACATTCACGGTTTATTTCTTTAACCTGGACATGAAGCTGACCTCAGCGATCGAGCCGTTCCTGCTCAAGTGGTACGACAGGATCCCAAGGAACCAGCATCTGTAGAAGATTACAGGAATTGCATAAGGCAAAATGAACAGGCGGCGCCCGGAAGGGTGCCGCTTTTCTTGATAGCTGCAGCCGGAGGCAGGCCATAAAAGAACGGGGAAGATACATCCTGAAAACAGGGTAAAAAATTTTTTTAAAAAAGTTTAATTCCTACCTTGACAATGGGAAATAGGGATGCTATTATAATGCTGCAAGGAGTTAGAAACCACTAACTCATACAACTAAGGTATTACTCGCCGGTTGTCACGCGACCGGTGATTACTACACCATAATACTTTCATCCCTCTTACAATATCTACAAGCAAAAGACGCCGGAGATCCCGGCGTCTTTTGTTGCATGCCTGAAAGGCGGCACATATGGTATAATTCGGTAACCGGTATGGGACAGAGAGGAGCATTATGGACATTAGAGATTTTTTTGAAGAGAATAACAGAATAGCTGTGGCTTTTTCAGGCGGTGTGGATTCATCATATCTTCTGTATGCAGCGAAGCAGTGCGGCGCGGATGTAACGGCATATTATGTGAAGTCGCAGTTCCAGCCTGATTTCGAATTTGAGGATGCGAAGAAGATCGCAGAGCTAACGGGCGCTGAGATGAAGGTGCTGAGGGTCGATGCACTGTCCGATCCGCGCGTCAGAGCCAATCCGGCAGACCGCTGCTACTGGTGCAAGAAAAACATCATGGGTGCGATAACCCGCGCCGCGGCGGATGACGGTTTTGCCCTCGTTATAGACGGTACGAATGCCTCGGATCCGGCTGACGACAGGCCCGGCATGAGAGCTCTTAAGGAGTTCGGGATAAGGTCGCCGCTGAGAGAGTGCGGGATAACCAAGGCTGAGGTAAGAGAGAGGTCGAGGGAAGCGGGCCTGCCTGTGTGGAACAAGCCTGCCTATGCGTGCCTCGCCACAAGGATACAGACCGGTGAGGAGATCACGGAAGAGGACCTTGCGAGGACCGAGAAGGCTGAGGCTGAGATCTCCGGCATGGGGTTCAGGGATTTCCGCGTAAGGCTGAGGGACGGAAACGCTCTTCTGCAGGTGACTTCCGCTCAGCATGATATGGCGCTTGAGAGAAAAGATGAGATAGACAGGCTGATCGGAGATATGTACGGATCGGTCATAATAGATGAAGAGACCCGTTAGAAAAAGCACGGAGGACCTGATATGGCAGACAGAAAAGACAGGGTATGCGAGCTCGAATGCAATATAGATGACATGACTCCGGAAGAACTGGCCTTTGCCGCTGAGCAGCTGATGAAGGCAGGTGCCAGGGATGTGCAGATAATGCCTATCGTCATGAAGAAGGGGAGACCTGCGCATATGATCACTGTAATGTGCGCTGACGACGAAGAGGAGAAAGAGCGTTTTGCACGCCTCCTGTTCAGATATACCACGACCATAGGAATAAGGGAGGTCATATCCGAGCGGTGTGTGCTTGACCGCACGGAAGGTTCGGTGGAGACCCCATACGGGACTGTAAGGTATAAGCATGTCTCAGGATACGGCACGGACAGGGTCAAGGCGGAATATGATGACCTTGCCGGGATCGCAGAGGCTCAGGGTATAAACATAGCCGAAGCGAGAGCGCTGGTGATGCCTTTCTTCAGCAGCACCACAGGCTGTGAGGAGGACTGATGATCCTGCAGCACTGAGAAGGATCACACTGGAAAACACTGTATGAAAAAAACGCTGTCACACTGAGAAGTGCGGCAGCGTTTTGCTTGTATAAATGTGTGTGCAGTGACTGAACGGCGGTTACCGTGAGACTGCAGCTGTCTTCCTTAATATGGATGCGCTTATGACGGCAAGCACTGCAGATACTGCAGCCCACATGCCTCCAATCGTTACGGCCGCGTCCCTGAATACAGCTTCCTGCATCACGTTGACGAGGTTGTCGTGCCTCGGGTCGAGTATCCACAGGTCATTATCAAAGAAGACGTGGTGGAACTTGGTGAAGAGGAATGTGAAATTGTTCATTCCGACTATGATGAGGAAGAGCGCGAATACGACCAGGATCGCGAGCGCGGTCAGATAACCTCCCGCAAGAACGCGCGCGTACTCGACTTTGACCCTCGATGCATCACAGCGGTTTTTCACTGAGAACCATATTGCAAGCAGCAGACCGACGATGACCATAACCGATATGATGCGGAACTGCACGGCTCCGAGGAAGATGTTCCTGCAGTCTGCGAGGTGGAGCTTTTCGCGCTCTGTGAAAAACGGCGCCTTGACTCCGTCGATAGTCGCCTCCGTATCGTCGAGTGTGTCGATCCTGCCGATACAGTACTCGAGCATCTGCTCGGTGATGTAGACCGCGTCGTCGAGAGACATCTCACCGGTCACGTACTGCGGTGTATTGTATTTTGCATACTCATTGCGCCACCAGTCAGGTATCCAGTAGCAGAGCGCCTGCGTTGATGTTATGAGGATCACTACGAGCAGCAGGAGTCCGCATATGACAGCGGCTATGCGCTCGTTGAGTCTTCCTTTGTTCCTGGATTTGAAATCTTCCATGTCCCTGCGTTCCTTTCAGATATCCGTAACATTATATTGCACTCTCCGAACAGCGGTCAAGGAGAGCCGGCATCTATGAGCGGGGAAAAGAACAGAGAAAATGCACTTTAGTGCTTTAAAGTGCGAACAAATAGTGATACAATAGGGGTGCGTTTCGCTCCGGGGACGATGCTGTGCCCGGAAGATGACGGATACTGACAGTAAAACAGGAGCAGGACGATGATCACTGAAAAGGAAAAGAAAAATCTGAAGCAGTTCTACAGAGCGATACTTGCACTCGAGGATGAAGAGGAGTGCAGGAAGTTTTTCGATGACGTTGCAACGATCAAGGAAGCGCTTGACCTGTCCGCAAGGCTCGAGGTGGCAAGACTCCTTGACGAGGGCGTGGTTTTCAGTGAGATAAGCAAAGCGACCGGTGCGAGCTCTGCGACCATCAGCCGCGTCAACAAGTGCCTGACCTATGGCGAGGGCGGATACAGGACCGTTCTCGGGAGAATAGCAGGCGGAAACGGTAAAGACAAGTAAGGAAGATACTGATTCGCACACACCGGAGCGCCTCTGAGAAAGAATGACAAACGCCGTAAATCGTATGATTTACGGCGCTTTTGCTATCTCATAATCTGTACTGCATTCATATCCCGGCGGGGATACAATCAGTACTATCCTTCGTACTTGAAGCAGTCCATGAATCTCAGCTTGAAGAGATTCTTCTCGTGCAGGTAGTCGATGCGCTTCTTGGTCTCAGGGTCATCGATCTCACCTGTGCGGATATATCTGTCGAGGACTTCGTATGTGAAGCCGAGCTTGTCCTCATCAGACATGCCTGAAAGGCCGTCGGTAGGGACCTTCTCGATCAGCACTGATGGCAGGCCGAGAACACGGCCGATTGCTCTGATCTCTGCTGTGGTGAAGAATGACATCGGGCTGAAGTCGCCTGCGGAATCACCGTATCTTGTCGAGTAGCCCACCCAGTCCTCAGAGAGGTTGCAGGTGTTGACGACTCTGCCGTTGCGGCTCTGTCCTACGGCGTAGAGAGTGGACATCCTGAGCCTTGGCGGGAGGTTGATGATCGAGTCCTTGCTGAGCTCGATGCCGGCTTCGGTGAGTTCCTTGCACAGAGCGTTGAATGTTGTGCCGATGTTTACTGTATAGCTCTGGATGCCGAGGTGTTTTACAAGCAGCTGTGCCATGTCGATGTCCGACTGCTTGTCGTTAGGCATCAGGACTCCGATTACTCTGTCCTTGCCGAGAGCTTCTGCACAGAGGGCGGCAGCGATGGAGCTGTCCTTTCCTCCGCTGATTCCTATAATAGCGTTGCAGCCCGGTCCGTTCTTCTCGAACCACTGGCGTATCCATTCGACTGTAGCGTTTGTCGCTTTGACAGCATCAAATTCCATTTTGCCCTCCGTTCCTGTCGCTTAAGCGGTATCAATAATTCACAAGAGGATTATAACACAGCTTCAGCAGATATGATATAATCCTGTGAGTATGGAAGACATGACGGATCGTGTATGGCGGGAGGCATGCCGGTCCTTATTATATAAATGAGGATAAGGAGCAGAATATGAAACCTTACTATATAAAAGACCTTAAGCCTGACGAAGCCGGAAGGCTCGAAGACAGGTATCTTGTAAAAAACGCCGACATCCGCGACGGAAACAACGGCAAGAGGCATCTGTACATGACGCTTGCTGACGCGACGGGAGACATCCAGGCGGTGAAGTGGTCTCTGTCACATGATGAGGTGGAGAGCTTCAGCAGGATCAAAGCGGGAATGATTATCTCAGTAGTTGCAAGATGCAAGGAGTATCAGGGCAAGAACCAGCTCGTGCTCGATGCGATCAGGGGCCGCGCCAAGGATAATACCATCGACAGGTCGGACTTCTTCAAGGCTGCGCCGGAGTCGCCTGAGGCTATGTACGAGTACATCCTGAGCAGGATAAACGGATTCGAGGATGAGGATCTTAAGAAGCTGTGCCTCAGTTTCTATGAGGACGAGAAGGACAGGCTTATGTTCTGGCCGGCGGCTATGAGCAATCACCATGCTGAGTATGCGGGCCTCCTGTATCACGTCAAGAGAATGATGATGATGGGTGAGCGCGCGTGCGAGGTGTATACCAACCTGAACAGGGATCTGCTGCTTGCAGGCGTTGCCCTTCACGATATCGAGAAACTGAACGAGCTGAATTCAGATGAGAACGGCGTAGTCCCTGAGTACACCTTCGAGGGCAAAATGCTCGGACATCTTGTGATGGGTGCCGCTTCGATCGGAGCGCGCTGCAGAGAGCTCGGCATAGGAGAAGAGAAGACGGTCATGATGCAGCACATGGCTATATCTCATCACTACGAGCCGGAATACGGCAGCCCTAAGAAGCCGCTTTTCCCTGAGGCTGAGATGCTCCACTACCTCGACATGACAGACGCCAAGATGTTTGACATGGAAGATGCCGTGAAGAACGTCGAGCCGGGCGGATTCAGCGACAAGGTATTCACGCTCGACAACAGGAAGATATATAAGAGAACATTCTGAAGATAGATAATGCAGAAGGAAGGTACACTTACCAGGATAATATTCAACAATGCGGGAAACGGCTATACTGTCGCGGTCCTCGATACGGATGAGGGCGCGGTCAGAATAGCCGGTTCTATTGCTGAGCCTAAAGAAGGAGCCAGATACCGCCTTGAAGGGAAGTTCACCATCCACCCGAAGTACGGGGAACAGTTCAGCTTCACCGGATACGAAGAGCTCGTGCCTGAGGGCGAGGATGCGATATTTGAGTTCCTTGCTGCGGGCAACATCCGCGGCATCGGACCTAAGATGGCCAGGACAATCGTCGATGCATTCGGAGCTGAAACGCTGGACATCATCGAAAAGACTCCGGAGAAGCTCCTGAGCATAAACGGTATAGGGCCTAAGTCTCTTGCCAGGATCTCTGATTCCTACGCTGAGTCACGTGAGTTTGCCAATATATCCATCGAGCTGAGGGAGCTGGGCATCGAGATGACAGATGCCATCAGGATATACAAATGCTACGGTCCTGACTCAATGGAGGTAGTAAGCGACAATCCGTACATACTGGTGGAGGACATCCGCGGCATCACATTCCAGAGAGCTGACAGGATAGCCGCGAAGCTCGGATTCGAACCGGACAGTCCGTACAGGATCGAGAGCGGCATAAGGCATGCTCTCAGGACGTGGGCTGTCAGCGGCAGCACCCTGATGCCAGAGGAGCTCCTCGTGGAGAAGGTGGCGGAGCTACTTGACACTTCGAGAGAGAATGTCAGGGACTCTGTCAGCGAGATGGTGTTCAACGGTGAGCTCGAGGAGGACAGCATAGATGACGTGCCGGTGGTGTACCTGTACGGTTACTATCAGGCAGAGCAGAGGGTGGCATACAATCTCTCGAGGATCCGCAGCGCGGAGGCGGCGCCTCTTGCGGCATCGCCTGACAATCTCATAAGTGATGCGGAGTCGGGCATGGAGGCTGACGGGATAAGGATATCTCTGTCCGGTGACCAGATGGATGCCGTATATGCGGCGCTTGCCAACAATGTTTCAATAATCACGGGCGGACCGGGTACGGGCAAAACAACGATACTCACTATTCTTGTAAGGATATTCGCGAGGCTCGGGCTCAGCGTGGCGCTTGCCGCTCCGACGGGCCGCGCCGCAAAGCGCATGGAGGAAGCGACCGGAAGCCCGGCTATGACCATCCACCGACTTCTGGAGTACGTGTATTCTGAAGATGAGGACATGCTCAACTTCGGCAGGAATGATGAGAATCCGCTCGAGCAGGATGTCATCATCGTTGATGAGGCTTCGATGATAGATATCATGCTGATGGACGGGCTTCTCGAGGCAGTGAAGACCGGCACCCGGCTCATATTCACGGGTGACGCCGACCAGCTGCCGTCGGTCGGAGCGGGCAACGTCCTGCGCGACATGATCGCCAGCGAGAGGATACACACCACAAGGCTCAGAGAGATATTCAGGCAGGCTGAGGACAGCCGCATCGTAACCAACTCGCACCTCATAAACAATGGAGAATTCCCTGAGCACGGCGGAAAGGACAGCGACTTTTTCATAATACAGAGAAACAGCGAGACAGAGATCCTCGATACCATCAAGGAGATGGCAGGCGGAAGACTGGAGCGGGGATTCGATTTCATAGATTCAGCTGACGACATACAGATACTGACGCCTACCAAGAGGGGCGTGCTCGGAGCTCCGAGCCTGAACACAGTGCTGCAGGAAGTCATCAATCCGGGAGACGATGAGACGCCTGAACTCAGGATCGGCGGCAAGACCTTCAGGCCGGGCGACAAGGTGATGCAGCTCAGAAACAACTACAATGCAGAGTGGAGGAGCGCAGACAGCTGGACTGAAGGCGAGGGCATATTCAACGGCGACATGGGGACCGTCGAGAGTGTCGACATCTTCGACAAGTCCATGGTCGTAAAGTCGGATGACAGGCTCATAACATACGCGGGCGATATGTTCGAAGAAGTGGATCTCGCCTACGCAGTAACGGTCCACAAGAGCCAGGGCTCGGAATTCCCGGCTGTGATCATACCTGCGTGGAGATTCCCTCCGATGCTGATGGCGAGAAATCTCCTGTACACAGCAGTAACGAGAGGCAAGAAACTCGTTTTGCTCATCGGAGACCCTCGCTGCATCAAGTACATGATCGACAACAACCGCGCAGACGGAAGATATACCGGTCTTAAATACCGGCTGGAGCAGGAAACAGGAGTATCCATCTTCGACTTCTGACATAATGAAATAACATGAGGCGGGCCGGGACCATCAGCCATGGTCCCCGCGAACATGACAGGCACTGGGCGTTGGCCCGGTGCTTTTTTCGTAAGGAGGCAGGAATGCTGAAGAGAATAGCAACAGCGGCAGCCGGTGCGGTGCTCGATCTCATCTATCCGCCGGCGCTGTACTGTGTATGCTGCGGCAAGATCATTGATGAGACCAGGACATACAGGCTGTGCAATGACTGCTTGGATAATTTAAAATGGATCGATGGCAGGACGTGCGTGAAGTGCGGGAGGCAGCTAGGAACTGCGAACCCGGGCTCGGTCTGCTTCAACTGCAGGGAGCATCCGCACTCCTTTGACCGCGGCTTCACCTGTACTGAGTACGGGACGCATGAAAGGGCTATGGTGTTCGCTATGAAATATGACGGGCGCCCGGACATTTCAGTGGTCATAGGGGAGATACTTGCTGACCGCATGCTGGCGGAATTCGGAGAAGATGAGCTGCACGGAATGTACGATATGATCCTGCCGGTCCCTGTCCATAAGACGAAGAAAAGCCTGCGGGGTTACAACCAGGCGGCGCTGATTGCCGAGGAGTTCTCCCGCAGGGCCGGTTTCACTGCAGATGATGATGTTCTGATCAGAACGAGAGAGACACATATCATGAGGTCGCTCGGGCCTGAGCAGAGGCGTGAAAACATACGCGGCGCATTCGGGATAAGGCCGCGGCGTATGCCGGAAATAGCCGGTAAGAACATTCTGCTCATAGACGATATATACACAACAGGAGCCACCATCGATGAACTTGCGGTCGTCCTCAGAGATGCGGGAGCTGCGCGTGTGGACTTTCTTGCTTTTGCTTCAGGCGCGGACATGGTAAAATCCTGATATGACGAGCAGAGTGATCCGCAGAATAATACCGGTGATCCTCGCCGCACTGCTGGTGATCAGCGCAGGTGCGGGGTGTTTTGCTGCTGACAAAACCGCTGAGGTCTGCAGGACTCAGGATGAGGCTGCTGCAGTTCTGCGGGAGGCCATGAAGAACAGGGAGGGCTCTGCGGGCATATGCCTCATAACGGATACAGCCGCTGAAGACTCTGAGGGGATAATAGGCGAAATATTCGAGCGTGCGCTCGGGCATACGGGGGATCCTGAAGAAGGGGACTACCTCAGATTCCAGTATGAAAGCTGCAACGCATCCGCAAAGCCTGTCACTGAGAACGGAGAGAGAGCAGTGCTGCTGACATACACGCTCTCGTATTATGATGATGCGGAGCAGGAGGCGGCTGTGGATGAGAAGGCCGGAGAGATAATCGGATCGCTTGACCTGGACGGCATGGATGATGCTGAAAAGACCAGGGCGGTCTACAACTATCTTATCGATAACGTTGAATACGACTACGATAATCTGGCTGACGAGGACTACACTCTGAAACGGACGGCATATGCGGCTCTCATCGACGGCAAGGCTGTGTGTCAGGGTTATTCTGCAGCATTCTACAGGCTTCTTCTTGCTGCCGGCGTGGACAACCGCATCATTTTCGGGACCGGGATAAACAGCAGCGGCGAGAGTGAGGACCATACATGGAATATCGTCCGCATCGGAGATGCTTACTACAATACCGATGTGACCAGGGATGACGAGCTTGGAGAAGACAGGTACTTTCTCAAGGCGGAGGACCCGTTCAGCGAAGACCACATCAGGTCGGAAGAATACCTGAGAGAAGAGTTCACTTCTGCATATGAGATCTCGAAGACGGATTACGGAAAAACAGGCATCAGCATTCTCGACCACATAAATGCTGCCGCGCTTGAATTCAGGAAGCTGTTTCAGAGATTGATGAGAGCGCTCTGAATGTGCTAAAATACTTGGGAATTCTGCGGGTCATGTTCGTGGTTGAAAGTCCAGGCCAGATACGGGCAAAGGGATCCACGTAAGCAGCTGATGAGAAAATGTAGGCTGTGATCATGGCGTATCTTAGAAGTAAGTCCTCCGGAAACCGGGTAAAGGCAAGTGTGGGGTCAAAGACCAGGTCGAGTGATCCGCGTATTCACTGAAAATCACAGGCAGCTGCGATCGCGGCTGCCTTTTTTCGTGCAGTGAAAAACATGGACAAACATATCTATATTTATTGACAAAGAATTATCACATTGGATATAATCTTCTTACAAAAACTAGACTGCGGTCTAAAATTTAGTTCAAAGAGGGAATAGACAGTAATGCATGCTGTAACCAACATACAGAAATACTCGATCCATGACGGAGACGGTATCCGCACAACGGTTTTTTTCAAGGGATGCCACCTCAGATGCTGGTGGTGCCATAACCCGGAGACTCAGAGGTTCGAGCCTGAACTGCAGGTGGACACCCAGAAGTGCACGGGATGCGGCAGATGCGCCTCGGTATGTCCGCAGGGAGCGATCACGATCTCACCGGAAGGAAAGGCTGTCACTGACAGAGAAAAGTGCACCGTGTGCGGCACATGCGAGAATGCATGCCTCGGCAACTACCGTACAGTAGTGGGCAAAATGTATTCAGTCAGGGAGCTGGTGAAGATATGCATGCAGGACCAGATGTTCTATGAGGAGTCCGGCGGCGGAGTTACACTCTCAGGCGGCGAAGTCATGGCAATGGACACCGAATACATCCAGGGCGTTGTCAAGGCTCTGCACCGCGAAGGCGTGGACGTGACCATAGATACATGCGGACAGGCTCCATGGTCGAACTACGAAGCTCTCATGCCGTATGTACATACCTGGCTCTACGACGTCAAGGTGATGGACGAAGAGAAGCATAAGAAGTACATCGGAATGAGCAACAAGGTGATCCTGGACAACCTCAAGGGCCTTGCAAAAGGCGGCGCGAGGATCTACATCCGTATACCGACCGTAAAAGAGGTCAACGGAGACCATGAGTCCATGCAGGCGATCATCGACTTCCTCAAGGAGAACGATGTGAGACCGCCTCAGGTCAACCTGCTGCCTTACCACAGCACAGGATCGCATAAGTACGGAAAACTCGGAAGGGAATACCTCGCCGAAGAAATGACAACACCGACTGACGAAGAGATGCAGTCGTTCGTAAAACAGTGGAATGATGCCAGCTTTGCCAACGTAAAGATCGGCGGCTAGGAGAAAAAGCGGAGGATCAAAATGGAAGAACGCGGAATGAATGCAAGGATCAAGGCTCTCAGAAAAGTAAGTATGGAGACTCAGCCGCACATCGATCTCGAAAGAGCGCTAATCGAGACTGAAGTCTACAAGGAATGGGAAGACAAGGTATCCCTCCCTGTACTCAGAGCACTTGTACTCAAAGAGTACTTCAGCAGGAAGACACTCTACCTCGGAGAAGGCGAACTGATCGTAGGCGAAAAGGGTAAGGACCCACAGTCCTCACCGACATTCCCTGAGCTCACATGCCATACCCTTGAGGATATGCACATCATGAACGACAGAAAGGTCGTTAACTATTCCGTCACTGAGCAGGATCTCAAAGACCAGGAAGACATCATCATCCCTTACTGGAAGGGCAAGTCGATGAGAGACAAGCTGCTTTCAAGCATGACTCAGGAGTGGAGAGACTGCTATGCAGCAGGAATGTTCACAGAGTTCATGGAGCAGAGAGGTCCGGGACACACATGTGGCGGCAAGAACGTATTCACAAAGGGATACGCTGAATACAAGGAAGAGATCCAGGAAGCTATCAACAATCTGGACTTCATGAACGATCCTGAAGCTCTCGCTAAGAAGGACGAACTTGAAGCTATGGCTATCGACTGCGATGCAGTTATTATCCTCGGCCAGAGATATCATGACCTCATCAAGGAAGAGGCAGCAAAGTGCACAGACCCTGTACGTAAGGCAGAGCTCGAGCAGATGGCAGCTAACCTCGAGGTAATTCCGGCTCACAAGCCTCAGACTTACTGGCAGGCTATCCAGCTGTACTGGTTCACACACCTCGCAGTTACTACAGAGCTGAACCCTTGGGACGCATTCAGCCCGGGAAGACTCGACCAGCACCTCATCCCTTACTATGAGAAGGACGTTGAGGACGGCATCCTCGATGACGAGAGAGCTCTCGAACTCCTCGAGTGCCTCTGGGTCAAGTTCAACAACCAGCCTGCACCTGTAAAGGTAGGCGTTACTCTCAAGGAGAGCGGCACATATACAGACTTTGCAAACATCAACACAGGCGGAATCAAGGAAGACGGAACAAACGGCGTCAACGCTGTCAGCTATCTGATCCTCGACTGCATGGACGAGATGAAGCTCGTTCAGCCTAACTCCAATGTTCAGATCAGCAAGAAGACTCCGCAGAGATTCCTCAAGAGAGCATGCGAGATCTCAAGAAAGGGCTGGGGCCAGCCGGCATTCTACAACACAGACGAGATCGTTCAGGAGCTCCTCAATGCAGGCAAAACTCTTGATGACGCAAGACAGGGCGGATCATCCGGCTGCGTAGAGACAGGTTCATGGGGCAACGAGGCTTACATCCTGACAGGATACCTCAACATCCCTAAGATCTTCCAGCTCACACTTTACAACGGATTCGACAACCAGTCCGGAATGCAGCTCGGACTCGAGACAGGATATGCCAAGGACTTCAAGAGCTATGATGATCTCTGGGATGCTTTCAAAAAGCAGCTCCACCACATGGTAGATGTCAAGGTACGCGGAAACAACGTTATCGAGAAGCTTTACGCTAACTACATGCCTGCACCATGCCTGTCGATCGTAACCAACGACTGCATCAAAAAGGGCAAGGATTACAACAACGGCGGTGCAAGATACAACACAAGATACATCCAGGGTGTTGGTATCGGAACTATCACAGACTGCCTGTCAGCTATCAAGTACAACGTATTTGATAACCACAACTTCACAATGGAAGAGCTGATCCAGGCTATGGATGACAACTTCGTCGGCCACGAAGAGATCTTCAACATGGTCACGAACAAGACTCCTAAGTACGGAAACGATGACGACTATGCTGATGACATCATGCAGGATGTATTCAAGCAGTACAGAGACGAGGTAACAGGACGTCCTACAATGAGCGGCGGACAGTATCACGTTGACATGCTGCCGACAACATGCCACATCTACTTCGGTGAAGTTATCGGAGCTACAGCAAACGGCAGACTTGCAAACAAGCCTGTATCCGAGGGTATCTCACCTGAGAAGTTCGCTGATACAAACGGCCCTACAGCTGTTATCAAGTCCTGCGCTAAGATGGACCACTGCTCAACAGGCGGAACACTTCTGAACCAGAAGTTCACACCGAGCGCTATCGCAGGCGAGACCGGCCTTGACAACCTGGCAAGCCTTATCAGATCATACTTCGCTATGGACGGTCACCACATACAGTTCAACGTATTCGATAAGGAGACTCTGCTCAAGGCACAGCAGAACCCTGATGATTACAAGGATCTGATCGTCCGTGTTGCAGGATACTCTGATTACTTCAGGAATCTGGACAAAGAGCTGCAGGATGAGATCATCAACAGAACAGCTCAGAGCTTCTAGTATTCTTTAAAAGCAAAACGAAAACAAAGCATGCCCTTTGCTCGAGTCCTCGAACGTGCCGCATATCTTCATGGCACGTTCTGCGGATTCTCGCACGGGCATGCTTTAGTTTTTGCTTTGTTTTATTTCGCAGATTTTGCACTCGTGCTACACAAATAGCACAAAATGTATGGTATACTTTGTCTAAGATGATACAAGGGAGTTCTATAAACTTTGTGTCATTAAATATATAGTATAAGGAGGATCCGATTATGAAGATTCAGATTTCAGCTAAGAATTATCCTATGAGTGACAAGCTCGGCACCTATATCGAAAAGAAGCTTGGCAAACTTGACAAGTACTTCAATGAGGATGTCACCGCTAACATAGTAGTATCCAAGCTCAGAGAGACTCCGAAGTTTGAGGCTACGATCAATGCAAAGCAGGCTGTATTCAGAGCTGAGATGGTCAACGACAGCATCTATGATGCAGTTGACATGGCAACGGATAAACTCGCTAATCAGATGTCCAAGCTCAAGGGTAAGCTTGAGGCAAGATATAAAGACAACAAGGCTCTCAAGCTGGAATTCGTTCCGGAACCTGAGAATGAAGACTATGAAGAAGAAATGGCTATCGTAAGAAGAAAGGAAGTTGAACTTGATCCTATGGTAGCTGAAGAAGCAATCCTCCAGATGGAGATGCTCGGACACGATTTCTTCGTGTTCCTGGATATGGACACAGATGCTGTCAGCGTAGTCTACAAGCGTAAGGGCGGTGAGTACGGCCTTATCGAGACAGACAGAAGATAGACGCAGGCAGACTGAATATATAAAAAACCTGACTGAAAGGGAACTAAGCCTATGGGCCACAAAGAGTGGGAGACCGATGATTTCCTAGACGAGTTTCTTGATTTCGACTACAGGAAGCCTGTACCGGATCACGCTGAGGGAAAGCATTCAAGGGGTCTTCCCGCAGAAGAAGTAACTAAGTCTAAACAAGAGAATAAGAGTTTCGGTCTCGGAAAGGACTTCGACGACTACAAGGCGTATGAAGCACTGAGACATGGAAAGGACGGAGACGCGGGAAAACATGCATCAGCGGAAGCCGGAACGCATGACCTGCGTTCTTCGGATGCCTTCCAGCCGGAAATACTCGAACCGCTGTCGGCAAAACATGCGGGCAGGACTGCTGAGCGCACAGCAGAGCCGGCCGCGCCGGTTTTGCATGAGAAGAAAACACCGGAACCTGCCGTACAGGCAGCTGCAGCGAAGGAGGAGATCCCTGCAAAGGCAGAACCTCCTGTGGAAGCAGAGCCTGCTCCTGCTGAATCCGGTCTGAAGGGAAAACTGTTCGGAAAACGCAGACATGTACGCGCTTCAGAACTTGCCAACGAAGCTCTGGGAGCTGCGAAAAAGTTCGTTGCATCTGATGAGGATGTTCCTCCGGAGGAGATCCCGTCCGCTGCGGCTGCAAGCCTTACGGACATAGAAGATCTTACATCTTCAGGCAGCAATAAGAGCAGCTATGCTGAACCTGCTGCAGAGCCGGCTGAGGAGAGAGACCAGCTTGCGGAACTCTTTGCCGAACTCGGAGAGACCGGGGCAGAGCCTCTGACCAGTGATGACAATGAAGCGCTCAGACAGGCTCAGGAAGAAGCTTATGACAGATACCGCGGCAACTACATGAAGGGCGTGAAGAAGAAAATGAGCACCGGAAAGGCTGGCCCTTTCCCGAGATGGCTTTCAAGGATTTACGTCCTTGCGTTTGCAGCATTTGCAGGAATAATGACGATAATGAACGTCCTGCCATTCGGAATGCTCATCGCCTTCTATGTGATTCTCGGACTTCTGAGTCTGATAATAGTCGTGCAGCTTCGCAAACCGAATGTAAAGAAATGGGTGAGGGGGCTGGCCTCTGTGACGGCGATACTCCTTATCTGCGGATTCGGCGTTGGAACTGCCTATGCGATGGGAACGCTCTCATTCCTCGACTTTACATCTGTTGAGAATGAGAAGAAGGTTGCAGCTATCACGAAAGAACCTTTCAACGTCTGTATTTCAGGAATGGATGTTTACGGGACAATCGATGAGCAGGGACGTTCGGATGTAAACATGATAGTAACTGTCAATCCTCAGACTCAGCAGATACTCATGACCTCCATTCCGAGGGACTATGAGATCTACATGCCTGACAAGGACATGGCGATGGATAAGCTGACGCACACAGGGTTCTACAGCATCGATACGACGATCGGAGCGGAGGAAAACCTGCTTGATACAAATATCAACTACTATGTAAAGGTAAACTTTACAACTGTCAAAGTATTCATTGAGTCAATTGGCGGGATAGATGTTTACTCAGAATATGAATTCCAGCCGGTAAAAAGGAGTTATTGGACTGTTAAGAAGGGCTGGAACCATATGAATGGTAATCAGGCACTTGCTTTTGCAAGAGAGCGTAAGGCCTTCATCGACGGAGATAACCAGAGAATCAAAAATCAGCAGGCTGTCTTTGAGGCTGTCATCAAAAAAGCCACAAGCAGCAAGACAATGTTGCTGAGCTACAACAAGATTCTTTCCAATCTGAGAGACTACTTCAAGATGAGTTTCAGTTCGGCTGAACTGAGATCACTCATGAAACTGCAGCTTGCCAGAAATCCTCAGTGGAAGATCTACAAGAATACAATAATAGGCGGAAACGGATCCATGCCTACATATTCCACAGGCAATGCGTATGCGTACGTAATGACGCAGGATCCTGACAGCATAGAAAATGCCAAGACACTTATCAATGCAGTCCTAGCAGGACAGATGCTTGATAAGGACGATGATGACAACGTTTATGTAGTAAGCGGCGAAGAAGCCGGAGAAAGCGGAGAATCTGAAGGAGAATGATAGACAATCTTACGGGGTTACTTCTTAGTATCAAGATAACGGATATCATTGATATCCTTATCGTTGCATACATCCTGTACAGAGTGCTCGGAATGATCAAGGAGACCAGAGCACAGCAGCTGTTCAGGGGAGTACTTTTGATTGTCGGCGTTTTCCTCGCTTCGGAACTCTTTGACCTGAGTCTTCTCAACTGGCTCCTGACAAGACTTATCACCGTAGGTCTTATCGGAGTAATGATACTGTTCCAGCCTGAGATACGGCGTGCTCTTGAGCAGATCGGCCGCAGGGGAGCGCTTACCAGCCAGTTCAGGGACATCGGCAAGGAAGAACTGTATGCTACGGTGCACAAAATAGTGGATGCTGTCGATGACTTCTCATCCACAAGGACCGGAGCTCTTATCGCTATCGAGCGTGAGACCACGCTGAACGATATCATCGAGACCGGCGTTATAGTCGATGCGGAGATATCCGTAAGACTGCTCGGCAACCTCTTCTACGAGGGATCACCGCTGCATGACGGGGCTGTTATCATAAGAGGAGTAAGGATACATGCTGCAAGCTGCGTCCTGCCTCTGACTAACAGGACCAGCATCGGCAAGAACCTCGGAACGAGACACAGAGCCGGAGTCGGACTCAGTGAGGTCTCGGATGCTTTCATAATCATCGTGTCTGAGGAAACCGGCGCTATCTCGGTTGCCCGCAACGGAACTCTCAGGAGATTCCTTGACCTCAAGACACTCGAGAAGATGCTTCTCGATATATACCTGCCGTCAGGAGATGCTAATGAATCCTTCATTTCCAGACTGCTGAAGGGAGGTAAGAAGGATGAGTGAAAGAGGACGTAAGTTTCTTAATATCATCATCGCTATCGTAGTTGCGATCGGCGGCTGGATATACGTGGTATACAATAACGACCCTATGACCGAAGTCAGATACAAGGACATTCCGATCTCCTTCGTCGGGGAGCATGATCTTGCCAACAGAGGGCTCGGTATCTCACAGATAAGCACGGAAACGATAGATGTCACGCTCAATCAGAAGAGGATAGAAACCAGCCAGATCACTGCGGATGATATCACAGTCATCGCTGATGTCAGCGACGCAGCCGAGGGCGAAAACGGGATCAGCCTTCAGATCAGCGGGCCGTCAGGAACACAGGTCGCTGAGGCAGAGAGACGTGCCATATCTGTTGATGTTGAAGAGTCGGATACCGTAGAGAAGCAGATCTTTGTGGAATACAGGGATGACCCTGAAGGGCTTGAGCCTGTGACCTCCAACATGACCTCCACCAGGGCCACTGTCATGGGCGCAGCGTCAGAGGTCGAGCGCGTTGATAAGGTCGTGGCACTGATCTCACACAGCGACACGAGCAACAGGGTCTGGAACTTTACAACAGGCCTGACTGCTCTCGATGAAGACGGAGATAAGATAGATCATCTTGTCATATATCCGGACGAGATCAACTTCAAGGCTTACACAGGTGTAAAAAAGACCGTTCAGCTCAATGTCGTAACGGAAGAGAAGAAATCCTCAGAGGATACGGATGAAGAGGAAAGCGACGGCTACACAAGAACCTATTCTGCTCCTGATACAATCGTGATCAAGGGCTCGGAAGATGTAGTCAGCAAGATCGATTCGATATCCACCGAGCTGATCGACATAAACAATATGTATGAGAGCCAGGAAGTGGAACTGACTTATGACCTGCCTGAAGGAGTGCATCTCGCATACGAATCCGAGGGGCTCGTCATGAAGGTGAAAGTAACCAAAAACGAATCGGAAACGGTCCACTGATATCAGCAGCGGACTGAATAAGGCAAAATCAAAGACGCCGGCATCGTGATGATGCGCGGCGTCTTTTCCTCTGTACTCATATGTCTGCCGGACTGATGCCGGCGCGGGCTCCGGTTAGCCCCACAGGTTGACCGGATAGAAGCCTTCCGCCTTGAGCGATGCGAATTTTGCAACTACCTCAGGCTTGTCTTCCTTGTATGTAACTCCGAACCACTTGTCGGAAGAGGTCAGCACTTCATAAGTCGCGGTCCCCTCTGCGATCTGCCTGTTGATC
>Ga0256407_10004089_pt1 | contig 24807 bp, 30 predicted proteins | sample RumenRJG_04DNA_FD_193489 | JGI IMG/M metagenome (GOLD analysis project Ga0256407, IMG submission 193489) | Bovine rumen microbial communities from Lethbridge, Alberta, Canada - RJG_04 | ecosystem: Host-associated > Mammals > Digestive system > Stomach > Rumen | place: Canada: Alberta... | reverse complement strand
ACGTTGCAGTAGGCGATTACGTAATCCGTCAAATTGATGGTGAACTTTATCCCTGCAAGCCCGACCTCTTTGAAAAGACCTACGACATCCACGATACAGAATGGAGTGCCAAGAGCGAACCGAGACGAGTCGAATTCGTAGAAACGACGCACGACCTGCTCACGACAAAGTACACGAAGGTCTACGAAGAAGCGAACTTCAACTACAACGCCCCGCACCGTTTCCAGGTCGTAGCGAAGGAATCGCAGGAAGTTCTCTCCTGCATCCACTTCCAGGAAGGCCCCATCAAGGAGTGTGGCGTAAACGGCGTCTGCAACGAAGACCTCCTCGTGATGGTGATCCGCCGCCTCGAAGGCTTCCAGAACAGCGAATTCAAGTGCCGCGAGAACGCCTGCGCCATCACGAAGCTGGAGGAGGCCCTTCTGTGGCTTCGCAAGCGCACGATGGGCCGCGAGAACCGTGGCGTAGAAGGAACTCACACCGTATAACCATCAACCAAGAAGGAGGTATACCATGCCCTGTGGCGGTAAGAAGACCGGCGGCAAGCGCCCGCCGAAGAAGTAGGGCTAGAGCCCAACACCTGCGTCACTGCGGTGGCGCATGGTTGGACTTTAACACCAAGGAGAAACGCATGATTGTAATCGTAGGAAGCAGGAACGACACGTTCCACTTCACGGGACCCAACAAGACCATTTTCCACACCGAGGACGACCCGGACAACGTCTACTACAACGAGATGTGCGGCCACAGGTACATCCTCCAGAACTTCGACAGGTTCAGGAACGACCCCTACGTGGGCCTGGAACACTACCGCCGCGCCTTCGACTTCTCGGACGCCTTCATCAGGGAGCTGCTGTCCGTGTACGACATCGTCGTTAAACCCGAGCACGGGCCGTACGGCAGCGACACGAACCTGTCCGTCCTCGCGCACTGCTCCCGCCACGGGCTGAACTACCTCGAGCAGGCGAAGGAATGGGTCGAGCGCTTCCCGGAACTGCGCGAGCAGGCGAACGCCACAACGCACTTCGGGTGCAACATGATGCTCGTAAAGCCGCAGAAGTACAAGGAGATGATGGAGGAGGAATTCGCCTACGTCGACGAGATCATGAAGACGCCGAACCTGCAGCGTTCCATCGTTTCGTACTTCTGCGAGACGATAATCACCCCGTACATCATCAGGAAGCACAACAGGAACATCTGCGTGGGCCGAGTGCTCACACACCTTTAACAAGGAGAAAAAAACATGATAAACGGATTTGACAAAGTAACAACCCAAAAATTCGAATCGGTGAAGGCAAGCCCGAATGGGGAGCTGAACCTGGCAAAAAGTATTTCGTGATTACGTGGGAGGAATGATGAAAAAGCGCAAGGTCAAAAGGACTGCTCCATTGAAGGGGCAAAAATTCGGCCCGATGATGGGGAGAGGGTGTGGGCTTCACGTTCTGCCGTTTACGCTTCCGTTTACGCTTAACGACGAAATGGACGACGTGTCTAACTGGGCCAAGGACGCAGCAAAGAAACTCATGGAGGAAAAATGAACTATTTATCGGAATACGGTTTTATCTGCATATGCGTCATGATTTTCGCCATCTGCTTTTTGCTGGGCAAATGCCTGCAGTACAGAATCCAGTACAGTGAAGAAAAGCAGATGCGCTACGACCTGCAGCACATCATAAACATGCATATTATTGAAAAAAGAAGGAAGTACTACGACGAAGAGGGGGAACTCATAAAATACCAGAACGTCGCCCGTCGCTACATGTGCAAGACCCCGGAAGAACTCCGGGCCCTCGTGGACGACATCCAGGTGAGAACCATGAATGAGGTCGTGAAGGATTTCACGACGTGGAACGACTGCGACGTGAACACGGAGAACCCCGGCGAGAAGTACTACAAATGCAATTATGGCTGGGTGCTTGTCAAGATGCAGAACAGGGTCGACAACAAGGAATATGACATACCGGCCGTGGCCAAGTTCAACAAGTCTAGCCATCTGTGGGCCTTCAGCATAATCGCTGAACGGGAGATGGTGAGGGACTTGAAGGTGGTAAAATGGCGCCCAATTCATTGAAAAGCCGTAAAGGAGAAAATGAAAAAATGACGAAGCACGAATTCAAGATATGCGAGGCCGTGGCCCTCGGGCTTACCCACTACTACATGGGGCCGCGAGACAAGCGCGAGGTCACCGCGTCGGAACGCGCCGAGGCCCTGGCGATACTCCCCACCCTGAAGCCGGGATGGATGCAGGAGGCGCACGAGTGGGACGCGTGCCCGAACCACCCGGGGCGCAGGTAATCACCGAAAGGAATAGAGGAATGAAGAATGGAACAGCAGACACAACCCAGAATCAAGCCGAACGTGCTCATCAACAACCAGCTCTACTACGACTTCGACGCGGCGGTCAAGCTCACTGGACGCTCCAAGCGCACCCTGCAGAGGGAGATGCAGAACAGGGCCATCCAGTACCTGGACTACGGCAAGGGGAAGTACTTCCTCCCGGAATGGATAGACCGCTACATCGAGCGCCACGTGGTGATGCCGAAAAAATTCCTGAAGGAGGCCAGAACATGATTACACAGAACAATGTCCAGCTCGAGGACAAGGACGTGAAGTTCGTCCTCGGGGAACTTTACTATACTGTGTCCGGCGCCATGAAGATGATGGACTGCGGCCGGAACAAGATCAGCGACTACATCAACGACGGGACGCTCGAGGTCTTCCGCCACCCGGGCGGCGACCTTTTCAGCCCGACCGCCCTGCGGAACTGGGTCGCGTTCCACACCATCAAGGCGAAGAAGACCCGATAGGACAAGATGGCCATAACTATCGTCCAGCGCAACAAGTCGAAGGGCGTGCTCACGTGGTACGCCCGCGTCCCCGACCCGTCGAGGCCAGGGGCGGTGCATTACTTCAGCCTCGGCACGTCGTCGAAGGCGGAGGCGAAGGCGCTGCTCCAGGCGCGCATCAGGGACGGCTCGTTCGACGAGAGGACGGCCGAGAAGCCGATGACGCTCGGCGAGGCGGTGGAACGGTACGAGAAGTTCCAGAGGGCGAAGGGGACGAAGGAGGGGAGCATCGACGTGTTCCTGAACGCGCTGAAGGCGTTCGAGCCGCTGTACGGGCGGCCACTCCAGGAGATACGCAACAGTGAGCTGTCGGAGGCTTTCCTGGCCGAGAACGACAGCAAGAACGCGACGACGTACAACAACAACAGGACAATCGCGAGCTCGTTCTTCAATTTCGTGGTGAACGTCCTGGAGGCCATACCGGGGAACCCTGTGGCGAGGGCGATACCGCGTCGCAAGCGCGTGAAGCCGATCAGGCACTTCTGGACTGCGGAGCAGATAGACAGGATGGTGGCGATGGCGCCGAACCCGGAGACTAGGCTCGCGTGGGCGTTCATGGCGTTTGCCGGGCTGCGAAAGAGCGAGGCGGTGTCAATGCGCCCGGAAAAGATACACGACGGGTACATCCACCTGGTCGGCAAGGGGGACAAGCCGGCGAAGCTGCCGCTGTGCCCGAGGCTGCGCAGGGAGATCGAGAGGTTCGAGAAATCGGGAGGAAACTGGGAGAAGCTGCGGTGCAGCGCGCACTCCATCAAGAAGACGGCCAAGAAGGCAATCCCGGAAGGTTTCCTGGGGAAGGCGCACGCGCACCGGTTCCGCCATTCGTTCGGTTCGAACCTCATCAGGGCGGACGTGAACGTGAAGGTGGTGCAGACGCTGATGCGCCACGAGAGCATCCAGATGACGCTGGACATCTACGGCCACATCCTCGACGTGGACGCCGACGACGCCATCGCGAAGGCGTTCCCGTAGCCGTGAAAAACAAAAACCTAACCCTTTTATTTAGCTTTTCCAAATAAAACCAATTTGGTTTATTTTGGTTTTATAAAAACCAAATTGGTATTTTTTAAACCAAAAAAAACCAAACCTTCTTTCAGTATCAGAAACAGAATCAGTATAAGTAGTAGAATGAGTAGTAAATAACCATTTTACTCATTTTACCAGTAATCCCTATATGTACATAACCCTCAGCTCAGCTCATGCGAGCGCGAGGGGTTTTTACATTCGGGATTTTCGGAGAGGGCGTCGCGGATCATCAGGAGAGCATCGTCGGCGGACATCTTACCGTCAAGCGCCTGACGTATTACTTCGTAAATGTAGCCCAGCGTTTCCATTTCCTCTCTCCGGTTCCGCCAAGGTGCGGGATTTAGGTCGATTCTTACGCAAATATAACACTTTTTGTCGAATTGTTGCACAAAAAGTCCAACTTTTTACAAAAAACTTATCTTTTTGTGCAATTTACTTTATATATTTTCGGCATGGTCAACGTCCAGGAATTCATAAGGCGCGTCGGAATTTCCGACCACGAGGAGCTCGCGCAGAAGCTCGGGATCAAGAAGGGCACCGTCGACTCGTGGTCCTCCGGTTCCAGGAGCCCGACATACGAGGTCTGCGTCAAGCTGCTCGACCTCGGCATGACCGTAGAGGAGCTGTTCGGGAAGGCGTACCAGTCCAGCGTCAGGAAGACACACGAGGAATTCGACGCGGCCGTGGAGGCGTCGCTCAAGAGGATGTTCGCCAAGATAGGCAAGTTTTAAGCAAGGAGAAAATCATGGACCACAAGGAATACCAGGAAGTGCTGAAGATGGGCATGGCCATCGCCGCCGACCAGTTCTCGGAAATCGAGCTCGCCATCTGCAAGGGCAAGCGCCTCGCGCTCGAGAACGTGCTCGACTGGCTCACGGTATGCGTCAACACGGCGCGCAGGGACCTCGAGAAGAGCAACGACCATGCAGGCGTGCTGGAGACAACCCTCTCGTCCATGGACGCCATGCGCTCGGTTTACGAGAAGAAGCTCGCGAGCGACGTGAAGCTCATCTCGAAGTCGGTAGCGGAAAAGTAGGGCGGCTACCGCTCGACCATACGAAAGATTGAATGCAGGCCATGGAGCGCGTCTCCGTGGCCTTTTTTGTGGGTATTCAGTTTATTTGTCGGTATCGCGTCACACTGCGACACAACGTGACAACAAAATAAACTTTCTTTTTCGGCGGTGTTCAATTGAGCACCGCGCGCGTGTAAATTCTCCCTGTGGCACCTTGCCACATACGGGAGACATTCATGGCTACTACGAAAAAGACCGCGCCGAAGAAGGCGTCCAAGATTTCCACAGATACAAAGACCGCGCCGAAGAAGGCGTCCAAGATTTCCACAGATACAAAGACCACGCTTCCGGAAAGCCCGGACGCTGCCGACGCCCTCGCCAGTACTGCCTTTGTATCCGTTGCAAAGAATTTAGACCTGGCCAAGGAGGCCAAGGACGAGACCGTCGTGCCTGCAGAGGAACCGCCCGAGATGCCGAAGCAGCCGGAATGGGAGAAGGCCCTCGAGGAAGACTACGGGCACATCATCCGCAACAGGGACCAGACGGCGCTCCTCACGGCTATCCTCACCGAACTCGTCAAGATCAGGGTGCGCTGATGACGAAATCTTCCCCGAAAAAGCCCGAAATCCGTAAAAAGCCTGCAAAAACCGGCATAAAAGCCGAAAAAGTGCAGGTTTCGCGAGAGAAATCCTCGCAGCCTCGCTCTGTGCGAGAGGCCGCGAAAGAAATCGTCATGCTCCCGGTTTCGGAAGTCCGGCCGTACGAGAAGAACCCCAGGAAGAACCAGAAGGCCGTCAAGTTCGTAAAGGCCAGCATCGAAAAATTCGGGTTCAAGGTCCCCATCATCATTGACAGCAGTCGCGTCGTCGTTTGCGGCCACACACGCCTCCTGGCGGCGAAATCGCTCGGCATGGCAGAAGTACCATGCATCTTCGCGGACGACCTCACGGACGCGCAAATAAAGGCGTTCAGGCTTGCGGACAACAAGGTCTCGGAATACGCCGAATGGGACGAGGACCTGCTCGCGGGAGAGCTCGGGGACATTGCGGCCATTTCTGACTTTGACATGTCTGAATTCGGGTTCACGGTAGAGCTCGAAGAGAAGGAACTGGTCGAGGACGAGGTGCCCGAGGAGGCGGACCCGGTCGTGAAGCCTGGGGAGATTTGGATACTTGGCGAGCACAGGCTCATGTGCGGAGACAGCACGAAGAGCACCGACGTGGCGAAGCTCATGGACGGGGAACTCGCGAACCTTTGGCTGACGGACCCGCCGTACAACGTGGCCATCGAGAACTCGCAGGGAATGACCATCAAGAACGACAGCATGGACGGTGGCGCCTTCCGCGAATTCTTGCGCTCGGCGTTCGCGGCCGCGAAGGGAGTACTCTCGGACGGCTGCCCGTTCTACGTCTGGTTCGCCACGCGCGAACACATGAACTTCGAGGGCGCCCTGAACGACAACGGGCTCAAGGTGCGCCAGGAACTGGTCTGGAACAAGAACCATTTCACGCTGGGCCGTAGCCATTACCAGTGGAAACACGAGCCGTGCCTGTACGGATGGAACGGGGACAGCTGCCGGTACTTCATCGACCGCCGCAACCAGGCGACGGTAATCGAGGACGGGGCGGAACTCGACATCGACAAGATGAAGGCAGCCGACATGAAGGCGCTGCTGCACAAGATCTACGAGCAGAAACTGCCTACCACCGTGATAGACTGCAACATGCCGGCGAAGGACGGGGAACACCCGACCATGAAACCGGTGCGCCTTTTCGGCCTGCAGATAACCAACAGCAGCAGGGGGGGGGACATAGTCCTCGACACTTTCGGAGGAAGCGGCACGACGGTTGTAGCCTGCGAGCAGCTCGGAAGGAAGGCGCGCGTCATGGAACTGGACCCGAAATACTGCGACGTGATCATAGCCAGGTGGGAGCAGCTCACTGGCGAGAAGGCGGTGAAGGCCGAAGGGGTGTAGCATGACCAGGCACATCGGCACGGCGAACCTGAAGGTCATCAAGACGCACGAGCGGGCTGTCGAGCTCGCCAAGAAGTCCGCTGCGGCCAAGAAGAGGAAGGCGCTCGAGAAAGCCCTCCTGTTTGCCGACATGAGCAGCACGATGGTCGACGAGATCGACGTCCCCGATTCGCTGTACGAGCCCCTAAAAAACTTCGGAATCGACATCAAGCGCCGCGAGCGCATCAGCAAGGTGTTGTTCTACCGCACCCTTCTCAAGGGAATAAAGGACGGGAACGTGGAGCCGCTGCTGAAGATGGCGGAATTCGTCGGGTACAAGGAGAAGGCGGAATCCAGCATGCAGCTGAAGGCCGACGTCAAGAAGGCCGAGACCGTGAAGCTCGTCATCGAGGACTTCACGAAGCCGGAACAGGGTGAGAAGGACGGAGGCGCCGCTGGTGAATGAGAGAGCACCGCATCAGGCTCATGCCGTACCAGAAGGAGCTGATGAACTCCGACAACCCGTTCACGTTCGCGGTCTGCGGCCGTGGCTCGGGAAAGACATACACCCTCTCGGCAATAGCGCTCATCAAGCTGCTGAAGGGCGAGAACCTGATCCTATGCGCGCAGAGGTACGACTCGCTCCGCGACGTGCTCATGAAGCAGGTCCGGCTGCGTGCGAAGGAGTGGGGTCTCGAGAACGCCGTCAAGTTCTGCCAGAACCCGATACGCGCCTCTTACGGACCGTGGACGATGTACGGCTCGAGCTACGAGTGCCTGGACGGTGCGCGAGGCCTGGACGACATCAACACGATCCTGCTGGACGAGGTGGCGCTGGCGCCATTGGACGTCCTGGACGTGTTGGGTCCGTGCCTTCGCGGTCCGAACGTCACGAACCCGACCGTCAAGGGAGCCACGACACCGCGCTCGACTTCCCTGTGGAACCACAGGTTCGCGGGGCTTATGCCCGGGAGCGACGACTGGAAGATAATCAGGGCGACGACATACGACAACCTGTCGCTCACGAAGCGCCAGCTGGAAATCATAGAGCGGTCCATACAGACGGAGGAGATGCGGAAGCAGGAGCTCCTCGCGGAAATAGTCCTGAACGGGGACAACAACTGCATACTACGGGAGGACGAGTTCCCGAGCTACTACCAGCCGTCGACGGACACGAGGGTGATAGCCGGCGCCGACCTGTCGAAGGGCAACGTGGAGCGCGACGCGTTCGGGTGGTTCGTGAGAAGGGGCAACGAGATACTGGACATGCAGGAATTCAGGGGATGGAGCCACGAGAGGTTCGTGCAGTACGTCCTGGAATTCCACAAGAAGACGCGCATCGACCAGCTGAACTTCGACTCGGCGTTCAGCGAGTACGCGTACAACACGCTGAAGTACTACATGCCCTGCAACCAGATACCGTTCTCGTCGAGGGCCCCGGAAGGCCAGGAGCAGGAATACGCCAACATGCGCGCCTGGATATGGTTCTCGCTCGCGTGGTACGTGAAGAACGGGCTCTACATCGGATTCACGCCGAAGACGATGCTGTACGACTCGGAAGGAAACCTGGTGGGCTCGGAGGTGGTGGCGCACCTTCGACAGCAGCTGTGCACGTGCTCGTGGCACAGGGACCGGCAGGGGCGCCTGCTGATCATCGACAAGGAAGAATGGCGCAAGCTCATAGGCATGTCCCCGGACATCGGGGATGCCGCGGCCCTTACCTGCATAGAGCGCTGGACGGGCGACGAGCCGGCAATGGCTGCCGGAAGGGTCCGCACGGGAGTGACCAAGGCGGAAGAAGAGCTCATCATGTCGGAGTACTAGCATGGCGGTGAAGTCGAAGAAGAACGTATGGGAGGAGGCCGAGATACTCCCGATGGCCATCAGGCTCCGCAAGTGCGGGAAGTGCCCGCCGGAAATCGACGCCATCTACGGGAAGATCATCATCGGGGTGGTGGAGTTGGCGACGAAGACGATGCCGGACAATGACCCGAAATACAAGGCGAGACTCCCGGAACTTCTCGACGAGGAGGTGCAGTCGCAGATGGTATTCAACGCGCTGCGTGCCGCCGAGAAGTTCGTCGATGCGAAGCGGAACCCCAGGACGATCGTGAACTACCTGGTCAAGGCGGTGCAGAACCGCCTGCGCAACTGGGTGAGGGACACGACGACCAGACGGATGAAGGCCGACATCGTCAACGAATGCGACACGAAGATGGACATAGTGGAATGCTGCGCCAAGGAATGCAACCTTGAAGGCGCGGTGTTCTGGAAGGAGAACAGGTTCAAGGTTCACACAAACGGAATGGAACGATAAACCAGGAGACAACAATGGGAAGAAGACTAGACAAGATATTCGACGAAGTCCTCGAAGAAGGCGAGGAAAGGGAACCGCAGACTCCGCCGGCAGAGGAACCGCCGAAGGCCGAGGAGCCTCCGCAGGACACGCCTCCCGCCGAGGAGCCGCCGGCCGACGATGAACCGCCGAAGGACACGCCTCCGGCAGAAGAACCGCCTCCCGCAGGGGAGCCGCCCAAGGGAGAGGAAACGCCGAAGAAGGAAAAGGACATTCCCGAGGACCCGATGAAGCGCGCGGAGTTCTCCTTCAAGCGCCAGCTGTCCAAGCAGAAGGAAAAGCACGAGAAGGAACTCGCGGCACGCGACGAGAAGCTCGCTGCCCTCGAGAAGAAGCTCGCGGAGCTCGAGAAGCGGCAGACCGTGGCCGAACCGAAGAAGACCCGCGACGATTTCGACAACGACGAGGACTACATCGACTACCTGACGGACCTGCGCGTAAGGGCCGCCCTGGCGACCCGAGACGAGGAACTGGCGAAGAAGGAAGCCGAACGCCTCGAGGCGGAGCAGAAGAAGGCCAAGGAACAGGAGGAGCTGCTCGAGAGGCAGGAGGAATGGTACGGTCACGTCCAGGAATCGTTCGGTGGCGACAAGGCGCGCTCCGACAAGTTCCTGGAGCGGGTGGCCTACGCCAACAAGCACGGCCTTGGCCATATTCTCGACTCCTGCCCGGTGGCGTCGGACTACCTGCTGAACGACCCGATGGGCCCGGTGGTGTTCGAGAAGCTGCTGAACGACCGCGCGTGCTTCGAGCAGGTATTCAACCCGAGGCGCACGAGCCCGATGGCCATCTACTTCGAGCTCCGCAAGGTCGAGGCGGACATCACCAAGGCTGCCGACCAGCCGCCGGCGGGCGGGAATCCTCCGCCCCAGAATCCCGCGGGCAGGCCGAACGTGGTGCCGCCGATGGGTCGCCCGGGCAAGCAGGCGGGCGGCGGGACCCTCACGAACACCGACATGTTCGACGACCCGAAGGCGCTACGCAAGTGGCTCCGGGAACACCGCGGATAGACAGGATTTTTCTCCTTGAGTAGTGCCAAAGGACCCCTCCGGGGGTCCTTTTTCCGCTCACGTGTAGTTTATGGGTGAAGAGGCACGCCCTCTATCCCGAAACGGCGGGTAAACCGTTATTCATGGCGCCTGCGGCCTGAAGGCAGGGACAATCGCCCCGTTTTGTTGTCGGAGGGGCCCGACACTCCACAGACATCAACACTCAAAAACGTGAGGCTATCATCATGGCTGGTAAATTTACTACCCGCAAGAAACTCATCATGCTCTCCGCCGCGATCATGGAGAACATGAACTACCTCAAGGAATCCGACGACCTCTTCCCGCAGAGCGAGATGGAAGGCAAGAAGTACGGCATGTCCGTCCACGGCTACCTCCCGGACGCCGGCTCCGTATCCCAGGGCCTCGTGGCCCACCCGGACAAGGCTCACCAGGTCGAAGTGACCGCATGGCTCGACAACTACAACACTGCCGCCGAAACCGACATGTGGGACGAAATCGAGAACATCGAGGACTTCAAGAAGGAAATGGTCGACAAGCGCGCCAAGAAGCTGGCCCGCGAAGTCCAGCTCGCAGTCATCCGCGAGAACGTCTACCGCTCGGCACAGGTCGTCGTGACCAGCTCCGTCGGCTACGACCTCCTCGGCGACGCATCCAGCGCACTCGACGAACTCTCCATCGTCGGCGAACGCGTCTGCTTCCAGACCCCGAAGACCTTCTCCAAAATCGCCCGCACCGGCGCGAACCTGTTTCTCCCGAGCGACATCCAGAAGGAACTCTACGAGGATGCGTCCCTCGGCACCTACAACGAGGCCGCCTGCGTCAAGCTGCCCGGCCTGCCGATTCTCGACACCACCGGCATGGCGGCTTCGCTCACCGTGTCCGGCACCGTCAAGAAGGACGCGAGCAACAACGTCCTGGGCGTTTCCCAGATCATGACCTGCTCCGGCGTGTCCGGCGACGTGATCCCGGGCGTCCCGTACACCGTTGACGGCCTCAAGGTGGTCGACGAAGGTGGCGTGGAAACCGAACAGGCCTACGTCGTGATTCCGGTCTCCGAGGTCTACTACGACGAAGACGGCGCCCGCCAGACCCGCACCGTCATCCCCGGCCTGCGCATCAGCGCCACGGGCAAGAGCTGGGGCAACCCGAACGCCCACATGGCCGCCGCGACCATCAGATCGGCCACGGTCGGCACGACCGTCACGCTCACCCTCACCCCGGTCTCCGGCATCACCGCCGGCAAGCACTACCAGGTGGGACAGGTGCGCAACAAGAAGGCGCTCTCCTTCTCCGGCCAGAAGTTCAAGAACCTCCCGGCCGCCAAGCAGGACAACGTGGGCGTGTACGAGAACGTGTCCCTCAAGATGCAGTCCGCCCCGGAAATCATCAACGGCGTCTCCTACTTCCGTATCGACATGCCGTTCGTGAGCCGTATCTTCGACCACAGGCAGTCCACGACCACGTACTTGCAGCTCGACTAGAAGCTGCATTGTTCTCCCGGAACAACGGGGGCTCCCTTCGCGGGGAGCCCCTTTTTTTTTGCCCCGTGTAGTTTGAACATGGAAGGACAAGACCATGATTTCAGTCAACGAATTGATACAGCAGGCGTGCGAGGACCTGTCTCTTGTAGGGGACGGTGAAACGGTATCCGGAGACCTCGCGGCATCCTGCGAGGGCCTGCTCAACAGGGCCATCGCGCAGCTCAACTCCGACTCCTACATCAGCCTGACCGTCAAGACGCACGACGTCTGCGGTGCGGGAGACATCGTGTACAGAGTCCTCGAGGAAGGCGAGCCGCAGGCCCCGAACACCGTAAACCAGGAACCCCCCGACAACGTGCAGGGAGTCTCCCGCATGGTCGGAATCCGGTACGTCCGGCTGACCCCATGCGAGCCCGAGACCATGGACAGGGCGCTCACGTACTCGCTCCCGACAATCTACTGCTACGGCGTGGAAACCGAGATGGCGCCTTCGGGGAAGACCAGGCGCATCGGGCGCGTCCGCCTGAACGGCAGCTACCCGACGGACCTCCGAATCTACGAGAATTCAGCCCTGCCGAACTACAGGCTGGGCGACAAGATCTACTTGAGCCAGCTCTACTACAACCTGATCCTTTTCACGCTCGAGATGCGCATGGTGAAGAAGTACAAGCTGTACTCGTACAAGGCGGAGGTCGCGGAAGACCTCGCCGGTGCGATGAAGGCCATCGACTCGAGCACGGCGAAGAACAGGCCGCTCTGCAACGACGAGCTCCTGGTGAACGGATACACGAGGCCGGCAGAGGACCTGCTCGGCGGGCTCGGATTCTAGGGGGACGGGATGGCGACAGGCAAGGTGATGCAGCTGCTGGTGGGCAGCTCCGCGAAGGCTAAATACCCTGCGGTGCAGGGCTCGGAGTGGTCCTCCAACATGTACTACGCCAGGAACGGCAAGCAGGAATTCATGGAGAGCCTGCCGGGGCTGCGCAAGGTCTCGGAACTCGGCGGCAAGTGCCGCGGGTGCTACGTCTCCACGATAGGCCTGCGGGCTACGGCGTCCACGGAGGACCTGTTCGCGGTCATGGGGAACACCCTCTACAGGATAGGCCCGACGGGCGAATACGTGGCGCTCGGGACGCTGGCGAGCAACAACAGCCGCGTCTCGTTCGCGGAGGCGGGAGGCCCGAGGGCGCTCCTCCTCGTCGTCGACGGCGCCAACATGTACTACTACGACCTGCTGGAAGGCGGCGAGCTGAAGCAGATCCAGCTGCCGGAAAGAATCAACGGGGAAGGCGGGACCATCACCCCGACCCACGTGGCGGTGGTGGCCGGTTCCATCGTCGTGAACGACACGGGCTCCGGGTTCGTCTACTACTCGAAACCTTACCCGCTCAACAGCGACAAGAGGAAGATGTTCTCCATCGTCGACGGCCAGGTGCAGTACGAGGAAGACGGCGTGAACGTGAAGACGGTCGAGGTCGACTCCGACAAGCACGTGTTCGAGGACGACTACGGCGCCCAGCTGTACTTTTCCGGGGAATCTTCCAGCGACAACGTGATCGCGGTCTACGCCGTGGGCCCGACGCTCTACGTGTTCGGCCCCAAGTCCGTGGACGTATTCCAGAGGGGGTCCGGAGAATTCGAGGACTGGATTCGCACGTCTTACACGAGTACCAACACCTTCGGGCTCGAGGCTCCCAACAGCCTCGCGAGCATCGGCGGGTCGGTGTACTTCGTGGCGAGCGGAGCCCAGTACGGCAAGTGCGTCATGAAGGTGACTGGTACGTCCTTCGAGAAAATCTCCGACGACTGGCTCGACGACAAGGTGCAGGCCGAGGCGACGGGTTCCTCCTACGGGTTCTGCTACAGCGTGGGAGAGCACCAGTTCTACGTGCTCCAGCTGACCAGCATGGGCGAGACGTGGTGCATGGACACCATCGACGGGGGATGGCACCAGAGGACGAGTCGCGACATCAAGAGCTGGAAGGAGACCCAGTGGCGCGCCGGAGGCGTGGCCTACTTCCGCGAGAAGTTCTGGGCGTTCACGAACGACGGGCTGCTCTGCAGGTTCCACGACGACTACTGGAGCGAGGACTATCCGGACGGCACGACGCTCCCGATGGTGCGCCACCGCCAGACGGCAGTGGTCACCGACGGCCTGAAGCCGTTCATGTTCGAAGAATTGGCGGTGGAGTGCAACGTTGGAACGTGGAACGACTACACCCTCGAGCCGAAGATGCTCCTGGAAATCTCCAAGGACGGCGGCAACACGTTCGGGAACATCCGCTCCGCGACTATCGGGCGCACCGGGGACTACTCCAAGAGGGTGCGCTGGCTGAATCTCGGGATGGTGCGCCTGTGCGTCATCAGGCTGACCTACAGCCACCCGACGGACCTGGTGCTGACCGCCTGCGCGGTACGCGCCGAATCTAGCGGGGTGATGATATGAGAAACGCGGTGATCAACGCGAACAGCCCCAAGGAGGACATCTGGGGCGTCCTTACCGGGGTGTGGAACGACTACAGGGCGGGCCACGAGAAGAAATGGCACGTGACCAAGACCCCGTTCTTCATCCACATCGAGGGGGTGATGCAGGCGGGCAGAAACGAGCTCCCCATCGCCCCGAACGACACGAAGGCCCTGTCGTGGACCTCGAAGGACAGAAGCGGCAGCGTCATCATCAGGGCGGGAGAGACCGGATTCACGATTCCCGAGAACGCATTCTGCGAGATAACGATCTATGGCAACTACGGAGGCAACGATGGCCACTGAAAATGAAACTGAAAAGCTGAAGACGCTCATGCGCAAGCTCAAGGATTCCATCCAGGACTACCTGGACAATATCGACATGGACGAGGCCGACGAGAAGAAGGCCAAGAAGGAAAAGGAGAAGAAATAATGGCTGGAGTATTCGACTACCTGGGCGACCTGCTCGGCACGAGCAACAGCGACCAGATTAACGCCGCGCAGAAGACGCTCGACGGGATTCTCTCCCGCGCAAATTCCGTGTCCGCGCAGAACCGCGGGCTGTACGACCAGTACCTTGGGCAGATGCAGGGCATGTACGGCGACAACGCCGCCAAGTACAACGATGCCGTGGCCAGGCTTGCCGATGCCATCGGGCAGGGGCCCGAGACGTTCTCCTACGACAAGACCGCGGAGGACTTCTTCGACCCGTTCCGCGACCAGGCTGCGGCCCAGGCGATGGACGCCATCAACGCTGGCGCCTCGGCAGGCGGCAACAGGTTCTCGAGCAACTACAACGACAAGGTGGCTGCGAAGCAGAGGGCGCTGGCCACGGAATCCTGGAGGACGGCGTTCGACACGATGATGCGCGACCGTGCACAGCAGATGGCCGAATGGCAGGCCGGGCAGGGCGCCAAGCAGCAGTACCTCGGCAACCTCGGCACCGTCGCCGGACTCTACGGGGAAGACCGCAAGTCCCTCGGAGACGCCATCGGCAACTACTACGGCAACGTGGCGAACCAGAACAACGCGGACCTTGAGGCATACTCCGACGTGACGCAGAACAAGGCAAACCTGTCGGCGCAGCGCAGCAACGGCGTAGGCCAGCTGCTCGGCCCGGCGGTCCAGCTCGGGACGGCCCTGTTCGGGTAAGGGGGTGAAACATGGCAATGGCAGTAAACTTTAGGTGGAGGAGCTCGAACCTGCAGGCCGCGCAGCCCAACTCCGTGAAGAACGGATGGGCGCAGAGCCTGACGCAGGCGGCGACCGCCATCACCGACATGAAGAACCGCAGGTTCAACAAGGAGCAGGCGGAGCGCCGCAACCGCATCGAGGACGAGGACAGGGCGCGCAGGATTGACGAGGAGGAGCGCCGCAATAAGGTCTATGGCGACGCCGCCGACATGATGCGCGGGAAGGCGCAGGAACGTGCCGCTCTCGTCCAGGAAGCGGAGAAGCTCCGCTCCGAAATCGCGGAACTCAAGGCGCAGATCGGGGGCTAGTCGATGGCTATCTCGTGGTCCAAGATACTCGAGCTCGCTCCCCGTTTCCTGATGGGGCTGCTCCCAGGTCTCGCCGGCGCAGGTGCCGGCGGGCGTTTCGCGTCCAGCACCGCCTCGCGCATCCTCGCGGGCTCCGGCATGAAGGGCGCTGCGTTCGACTACCCGCAGCTCGACAGCGACTTCTGGTACGACGTGGACAACGTGGAAGACCAGAACAGGACCTACATCAACGGCAAGAAGACCGTGCTCCCGGCGCTGAACGGAGCCACCATGAGCCGCGCCGACATCAACGCTGTGCTCGCGCAGTCCCTGCAGGAGCACAACAGGGCCGTGGCTCGCGGTAACGAGGGGGACCTCATCGAGTGGTGGCCGGGCGAGGACACGAAGCCGCGCAGGGCTATCCGTCCGAAATCCACGGCGGTGGACGGCATCATCATCGGCGACGACGGCGAGATCCACATCCGCTGGAAGGGCGGGAAGGGCAAGTGGTACACGTACAAGGGCGGCGACGACATCCGCCAGACCACCGAGTACGTGAAGGACCTGCTCACATACCCGAGCATCGGTCGCGCCCTGAACAGGAACGGCAAGCTCGCATGGCCGAACAGCAGACACCTCAACAGCGAGGGCAAGGTGGACGAATCCCTCGGCCAGGCCGACTCGAACCTCGGCCAGTGGGGCACCATGCACTACGAACACGACAAAAGTAAATGGAGGGCTTAAAAATGGCTTTCAGGTGGAAAGGAATGGAACCGCAGACGGTGGCGCCCCAGATGGCGCCCGGGGCATCCGGAGGACAGGCCGCGTTCGATGCGGCACAGCAAGCTGCCATGGCGAATCCGGCCCCGCAGGGGGCTCCCGTTGCCGCCGAGGCGTTCCCGGAAATCAACGCGCAGATACGAGAGAAGGAAGCGCGTCTCGCGGAGCTCGACGCCCGCATCGCCGACATCGACAGGCAGTACCCGGAACTGAAGAACGGCGGCCAGGAATGGGAAATCGCGGCCAAGCGCGCCGAGATAGGCGACATGAGCGCCTACGACGCCATGATGGCAAGAGGCCAGCAGGCGGGGGTTGCATCCAGCGCCATCGAGAACGAACTGAAGAACGCCGAGAAGCTGCTCTGGGGCCTCGAATCCAAGAGCGACGAGGACCGCGCCATGGCCCGCAACCAGATCGAGGTGGCGCTCCGCTCCGCCGAGGAATGGCAGTCCAAGACGGGCCAGCAGCTCCCCGCGTCCTACGACCGCCTCCGCTCGGCTCTCGAGAAGGGACCGTCGCAGGGCCAGAACGTGACCGAACTCGTGAACTTCTACAAGTACAAGCAGGCGAACGGCACGCTGACCGACGACGACCGGACCTACGTGGACACCGTGCTCCGCCCGAAGATGAACAGCGAGGACTTCGACAAGCTGTTCTCGTTCCTTCAGGAATCGAAGGGCAAGACCGTCGAGGACAAGGCGAAAGCCGACGCATTCTCCAAGAAAATAGACGGAATGGTGGCCGGAATCGAAGGCAAGAGCCCCGCCGAGCAGAACGCCTGGTGGAGCGGTCTCACGAAGAAGGAAAAGAACGGAGTGCTCAAGATTGCCAAGTGGGTCGCAGGGCCCAACGGCGACTACCTCGAGAGGAAGAAATAATGGCTACCGTGTCCGAAATCATCGCAGCAAGGAAGAACGCAGGGCTCGGGATCGAACCCAGCGTCTCCGAAATTCTCGCTACCGCCCCGGGAATCACCGAGGAGTTGTACACGAACGCCGTCCTGGATTCCCTCGGCGAGACCTACCCGTGGCTCACGCAGAAGCTGGAACGCTCCGAGGAGCCGGGGATTCCCGACTACGAGTCCGTCGTCGGCCTGCTCGGCCTGAAGGACGAGGAAGGCGGCCGTAGCGCCATGGAGCAGTTCATCGAAGACTTCCCGAAGAAGCAGGCGGCCTGGAAGAAGAAGGCGCTGAAGAAGGACACCACGCTCGGCGAGCGCGGATGGGAGACCGTCAAGGAAATATGGCGGCAGGCTAACCTGGACAAGATGAACGCCGACATCGTGACGCAGAGGGACAACGCCCTGCACGGCAGGGACGAGGACGGAAACATCGTGCGCCCGCTCGACTTCGCGGCGGGCAAGATTGCCGACCTTTTCACTCCCAGGCGCATGAATGCGTTCAAGGAAGGGAGAGACCCGACTGCTGCCGAGACCATCATGGACGTGGCGCAGAACGCAGCCTACGCCATCCCGATGGGAGGTGCGGAGGCCGCCATTTCCCGCGGGCTGCTCGGCAGCACTGCAGGGAAGGTCGCCGGGACGGTAGGCGCCGCGGCAATAGCCCCGTCCGCCATCACGGCGCTGGACTACGGCCTCGGCACGAAGGACTACGCAGGGCTGGAGGACGCCGCCATCGACGCAGGAATAGGAACCGCGGCGAATCTCGGAGTCAATAGGGTTTTAGCTCCAGGAATAGGCAAACTCATAAACGTGGGCAGAGTTAGCGGAAGAACTCCGAAATGGTTGAGGGACTTCCTCGAGAACAACACGTCCCCGAAGCAGAAGGGGCTGAACCTCGTCAACGAGGCGCAGGCGAAAATCAAGCTGCACCAGAAAGAAACCGACTCGCAGTACCTCGACAAGCTGATGCGCGGCGTGAAGCCGGACAGGATGACTCCAGAGGAACTCCAGGCCGCCTACGACATCGTCAACGTGGGCAAGCTCTCCAAGAACAAGGCCGCGGTGGACGAATTCACGGAGGGGGTGCAGATCATGCGCGACATGTCGAAGGCGATGCCGGACAACAAGACCAGCGTCGCAGACATCATCGACAACAGTTTCCTGGTCGGGGCTCCCGACTTCTCGAAGCGCGCCATGCTCAAGAATCCGGAACTGATAGCGCTCATGGAAAAGCGCGGGCTCAAGGACTACGCCAAGGACCCGAACACGTACGTGGACGTGCTGAAATCTTACTTGACGAACCAGTACGGAGACGATGCTGCCGCGATGGTAGGACTTTCTGGGACAAACATCAGCCTGAAAGATCTGCGAAAGTACCAGGACAAAGAAAGAAAGAGCAAGAGGGCGTCCTTCTCTGCTTCCGAGATTCTCGGAGGGAGCAGGGGGCCGCTCTCCACGGAGTCCGAGATGTTCATCGAGGACATCCGCAAGAACCCCGGCATCGTGGTGACTGGCCACCCGGACCCGGCCAAGCGCGACGCGTTCAAGATTTGGCTCCTGAAGGAAGGGAACGACCTGCTCCGCGGTACGGCCGCGGCCCGTCCGACCTTCGACGTGAAATAAACCGCCGTGTAGTTTGAACATGGAAGGATATATGGCAGAGAATCTACTCCAGAAATTCAAGAAATTCGCCCAGCGCTCCCGCGACGCGTACTCCGAGATGTACGACCGCATCCGGGAGGACCGCTCCTTCATGAGCGGGGAAGGGCAGTGGACGAAGGCGGACGACACCTTCATATCGAAGGCGCGCAACCGCGTCACGGTCAACGTCCTGGCGAACCAGGTGCACAGCGTCGCGAACAAGTACTCGATATTCCCGTACACCTGGTACACAGGCGACCCGGACATCGACAAGGAAATCGACGACTTCTTCAGCGAGGATTCCAACAGGTTTGCCACCGAGGAGGCGCTCCTCGACGTGGTGTCCTTCGGGCTCGGCGTACTGGCGCTCGGCACGGACGAGACCTCCGACGGCCGCAACGTTCCTGTCATTTACGCCGTGACGGACCCGGAACGGGTGATGCTCGACCCGGACAGCAACGAGCTGGACGGCTCCGACGCCATGGAGGGCGCCCTCATCGACTACCGCTCCAAGGAATGGATACGAGTGCACATGGGCGAACAGTACGTCCCGGACAAGAAGGCGCAGCCGGTATTCACGGGCGCCTTCAACAACGGTTTACTGATTCCAATCGTCACCTACTACTACCTGGACACCGACGGGTGCCACACGGCCACGTTCGTGAACGACATCGAGGTGGTGAATACCGACGAGGAAGGTAAAGCCATCCCGGACAAGGCGCTCCCGATCCACCGCATCCCCATCTTCCCGGTATTCGGCGAGCGGACATGGACGGACGACGACAAGCAAATCTACCGTGGCCTGATTGCCAAGGGCAAGACGGTGCAGCGCATCGTGAACTACGCGATGGTGCAGCTCATGGACCGCCTCGCGCTGTCCCCGAAGCCGATGTTCCGCGGCTACATGGAATGCTTCAAGGACTACGACAAGTACTACAAGCAGGCGGGAACCGGAGTGAACCCGATCCTGCCTTCCCAGCGTCTCGCGAACGACAACAAGACGGAGCTGCAGATTCCCGAGGTCTACACCCCGAACATCCAGTTCACGGACCTGCAGGGAATCATTGACGGCACGATGAACATGCTCTCGAGCATCACCGGCGTGGACTCCAAGGGCCTCGCCGACAACGAGAGCGAAATCACGGCCACGGCCGTGATGTACACGAGCCAGGTATTCCAGAACAACATCAAGCACTTCTACAGCCACCTGCGCACGAGCTTCAAGGCGCTCGGCGACACGGTGATGGTGCTCATGGGCTACCCCGGTAAGAAAATCGACGTGGCGCAGGGACCCGACGCCTACATGCAGAACCAGATCGCCAGGGCGGAGCTCTCGGCGCTCATGAACGTGGTCGAACCTAACCAGAAGCGCTCCATCGTGAACGCCATCCTGAAGACGCACCCGGACAACGAAATTCTGGCACAGCTCTACGTCGACCTGAACAGAGTGCCGGAACCGACGCAGATGGAACAGGAGATGGAACAGGTCATCGGCGAGATGAAGAAGGCCATCGAGCAGAAGGACGAGGAAATCATGCGCCTGACAGCGCAGGTCGACGACTTCCAGCGCTCCGACAGGAGCCAGGACAAGAACCAGCTCTTCGAGCTCCGCAAGATGCAGCTCGACCACCAGTACGGAATGGAGGACGAAATCCTCAAGGCGCAGCTGGCGTCCGGAGGCGACGCCGACAAGGCGGCCATCGAGGCGGAGCGCGAGCGCATCAAGCTCGAAGCCGCTGCAAAGAAGGCGGCCATCGAGGCGCAGAGCGGACGCATGAAGCTCGAGCACCAGGCCGCTGCGCAGCAGATGGACCTGGAAAACAGGCAGATAGAAATGGACATGAACCTGGCAGACAGGATCTTCGGAGGCAGAGATGATTCGGCTGGCGCTTCCTAATTCTCCGTACATCGTCCCGGAAACGGGGCTCCCGGTCGAAGGCCGAATGAAGGTCTTCCTGCACGATTCCGACGAATACGCGCACCTTTATACCCTCGAGGGGGGAGAATACGTCCAGGCAGAGAACCCGCAGCTCCTGCACGCGGGGCTTACCGATTCGACCATCTTCACGGCGCTCGGCGTCTTCGACGTGGTCATCGAGAAGTACATCGGGGCCGAGGGGATGCTCTCCGTGGCGTCCCCGGACACGGACTTCGAGCCGGTCGGAGATTACGAGGTCGGGATGGACTTCGACATCGCGAGCTATTCCAGGAATACCGTGAACACGGTGGAAGAGCTGCGCGAGGTGAATCCGGAACTCGGCATGGTCACGGTCAAGTGGTACGCCGAGGAGGGCGACTGCCCGCCGCGCACCTACGTCTGGGACTCCGAAAGCGAGAACCAGGAGGACGGCGGCTACGTCATCGGCTCCGACGTGAGCGACACCGGAAAGTGGATATTGATGTGGGACGACGAGGTGCTCCCTTGCGGCGTCTACGGCGTGAAGCCCGGGACCGAGGCGAACGTCTCGCTGCTCTTGAGCTACCCGGCCGTGGTCGGCTCGTTCCAGATGGCAACTGCTCCGCGCGTCCGTTTTACGATCGGAACGTACACGAGCGCAAACACCTGGAGCACGACCAAAGAGATTCTTTTCGACCCGGGCGCAAAGTTTACGGCCGGAGGGTTCGCATGCCCGAAGGTACAGGTCATCGGTACGCGCGACAGCTACGTGGCGGACTTCACGTTCACTGCGGCGGACGCCGTGGCGCATTCCTCGTGGTTCAGGACCGCTGGCGGCTTCTGGAGATGCGGGGCCAGGACGATGGTGATAGACGCCACGAACTACATGGCGGACTTTGAACTCAACGCAAACGTCACACTACAGAATCGAGTACTCGTGGCGCTCGGCCAGATTGCGACGGTCTACTCCGGCGGGGCGTCCATTACGCTCGACAACGTGGTGGTGCAGGGGCAACCATTCAGGATGGCGTCCGATTTCGTGGTGCTCACCGGCACCGGGTACGGCGACGGCATCTTCACGGGTGCGTCTTCGGCCTGGGACCCCGGCCTCATCAGTGCGGGGCACCACGTCCAGTTCTCCATGCAGCCGGAGCTGCAGAAGTTCGAATCCGCCCGGCGCTGGTACGAAGTCATGAAGGAACGCAGGGGGAGGGCCCCGTCCATCACCACCGACACGCTGGACTTCGAGAACAGGGCGATGTCGGGGAGCATCGACATGGCGGCGTTCTTGACGCTCAAGAACGTGAGCACGTCCTCGGTCAACGTATCCGGGGCGAGCTGCACGCTCGAGAACGTGAAGGCGGAAGTCTACGTGAACTCCTCGTCCAGCACGGCGCTGTTCGTGAACAAATCTGAAATCGTCCTGAAGAGCTGGGACGGCATGGCGTACCTCGGAGGCAACGACAGCGCGCTGATTATCGAAGGTAACACCGGGATAGACCCGGCGGTCTGCGCCATCACGTGGAACGGCGGTAAAATCCAGGGCAAGATATGGATGAGCGACGCGCACGCCGACACCTACGCCAAGGGGCAGCTCGTGTCGCTCAATGGCGTGAGCATCACGCAGCAGTGGCAGTGGCGCCTGAACAGGCTCTCGATGCGCTCCTGTTTCGGGGGCGCCAAGGTGGACCTGCTCCCGTACGTTTCCGGGAGCGACTACGTCTACGAGCTCTCCCTGGTCGACAACATCTTCACGGAGTCCAGCAGGTTCTGGTTCACGATGTACGGTACGTCGCAGTCGCCGCACACGGAAATCGCCGGGAAGGTCAAGGCGGGAGTCGTGAACATAACGAGGAACATCTTCCTGGGTTCCGACGAGCACCCGCTGAAGATGCTCCGCTGGCACCCTTTCAGCTTTACGCAGTTCATCGCCGACGACGCGGGAACGTGGACGTACGAGGACAACACCGGGAACTGCCCCGACTGGAAACCTGCGGCCGTGACGAACGGCTCGGGAGTATGGGGCGCATCCGTTACCGGTCCCGACTCGTACCCGTTCTACCTGCGGACGGTGCCCGAGTACCTGTTCTGCCCGTACCTCCACTACGTGGACGGAGCCGTGGACTACATGAAGGACTCGTCCGGGATGATCCGGATGGGAGAGTGGATCGCCGGATTCCCGTCTCTCGGAAGCGCGAGCAACTTCAAGGTGCTCGGCGGAATCGCCGCGGGGCAGACGGCGCCGGGCGACATGTGGGACGAGGACCTCAACAACATGTTCATCGTAAAATCCGGATTTACGATAGGGTCTGCCATGGGTAGCACGAGCAGCGGTCGCCTGATGTGGCCCGAGTACTAGCGCCCCGTGTAGTTTGATTGTGGAGAGATAGATGCTTAGACTTTTCGACCCGACACAACAGTTCCAGGACAGGTCCGGGGCCCTCCTCGTGGGCGGCTCCGTCACCGTGTATCTCGATGGGACGGACGACCTGGCAGAAGTATACAACGACGAATTGCATGCCATGCAGCAGCCAGTGCCCATCGACTCGGACGGGCGCGTGGCCGGACTTTTTGTACAAGACGACAAGACGTACTGGATGAAGGTGAAAGACGCCTCCGGGAACACGATGTTCACTATTACCGACATGACGCCGAGCTCGACCCCCGGCAGCCTCGGCGGCAAGGTCGACAAGGTTGTCGGCGCGACAGCAGGGCACCTGGCGAGCCTTACCGAGGACGGCGACATCGAGGACTCGGGGTTCGGGATTGACGACATCAAAAATTTTCCTTCGTACGTCATCCTCGACAGGACCGCGCCTACCACAACTTTTGCCAAGGTTAAAGAAATTTTTAACTCCGGCAAGATTCCACTTTTAAAAAATAACTCGGACCTGTACGTACCATCTTCGTTGTCCGATTACGGGAGCACATTTTCTTGCATAACATCCACGAATCTGCGCGGCATTATAATCAACAACGCCGGAGTCTTTGACACTGACAGGTATTTCTCGCCGATGCGCGTTTTGACAATCTATAGCGGTCTTTCGTCGACGAACTTGTTCGACCAACTCAAGGACCTCGTGGACAATACCTATGTAATCGTGAGACTTTTCCAGAGTTCCAACTCCTCGTACAGGTACGCAACACTCGACAGCTTCCAGTTAAACGACGACGAGAACGATTACGTGTACTTCAAGTTCGTGGAGCCTTTCGTGTATTTCGGCTCCAAGGTATACGGGGTAACATACAAGGAAAACGACGTAATCATCAATTACGGCTCCGAAACGGAACGTACGGACTTCGGGGCGGTCATTCCTCCGAGCGACATCGCGGACGAGGACGTAGAGCACGGTTCAAGGACGATAGTCTGCGAAATAAAGGGGATGCAATTCCGTTGCGCTTACCATACGAAGCAACAGACTACCAGTTCCCAGTTCTTCTTCGATATAGTAGACAAGGACTATGCGGACGACTGGTCCGAATCGCCTGTGACTCTCTACGACATGCAGAGCTTCATCTACTATCCGTTCCGCAGCACTAACGACACCCAGGCCGTAAGAAATAACTGGTACGATTTGGTAACGCAACCGGACGGGGCTCGAGGTGGAGCAACCTTGTCGTTCACGAGTGGCGATTACCGTATTCCGTGGTATACATATGTCGGCGAGCCGTTCGACATGGAAGGCTGGGTCAAGGCGGTAAAGGGCGGTCACTACATGCTGTTCCATTACAGGATAGACGGCAGGTACACCGCGGACAAAATCGGATTCAAGGTCACTCTCATTGACGAGGGCGCCGTATAGCAGGCATTAACAATCAACCGAGCCGTGAGGCTCAAGAGGTAAGAATATGGCATACACAAGGACAATGAACGGCAAGGTCCCGCAAGTTCTGCAGGAATTGCACTTCGACGAGACCCCGACCCCGGGCTCGCTCAACCCGGTCACGTCCGGAGG
>Ga0256407_10004088_pt1 | contig 24808 bp, 20 predicted proteins | sample RumenRJG_04DNA_FD_193489 | JGI IMG/M metagenome (GOLD analysis project Ga0256407, IMG submission 193489) | Bovine rumen microbial communities from Lethbridge, Alberta, Canada - RJG_04 | ecosystem: Host-associated > Mammals > Digestive system > Stomach > Rumen | place: Canada: Alberta... | reverse complement strand
ATTTAAGAAGATCAAAGAAAGACGGGCTTCTCAGAATGCCCGCCCTGAAAGGGTTTCACATATTTTTGGACGCTTACGAATGAATTAGAAGAATTCAAAACTTATAGAGAGCGGAATTATAGTAATATTTAATAAGTGACCGAAGATGCCATCAAATGTTATAGATGCCAAAAGTGCCGACAAGAAGAAACCTCTTGAGGTACAGGATGTGGAGAAGGAGTTCTTCATCAGCGTATTCTTTGACGGAACCAACAATAAGATGAACACCAAACAAGAGACTGCTAAACCTCAAAACAAAGATGCCCAAGCATTTGGAGGGTCAGTCGCTAAGTTACCATCTGTTGACGCTAATCGAAATGGCAATACCCCCCTTCGTCAAAAGGATACCAATGTGGCTGCACTAAGCTGTCTGGCGGAGAACAAGAAGGTCTGCGAAGGTGGCAAGGTGAAATACTATAACCACTTTTATATAGAAGGCCCCGGCACTACCTATGACGGCGACAAAAAGGATAAAGGATGGTTCCAGGAATTGAAAGACAAACCATCGGAGATGGTTGGCATGGCTGTAGGCACTTGGAGCCAGGGTGTGATTGCCAAGGTGGCGCGTGGCGTCTCGGAAGTTCATCGCTATCTTTATGGTAATACACAACAGCGTGAGCGCCCTAAGGTTGTGGTACATTTTTGTGTCTATGGCTTCAGCCGCGGAGCTGCATGTGCGCGGCTGTTTGCCTACCTGGTGGCAAGAGCGGCTGACAATAACGCTACCATAGCACTGGAAAGCGTTTTCAAGGATTATCTTTATGATGGGGCAAAAAAGCTATATACCAGCCGCCTGACATTTCTTGATGATTTTAATAAGGCGAACAGGATAGTAGAATTTCTCGGCATTTATGATACTGTCAGTTCTATAGGAATTATTGACAAGACAGGTATAAGCAATGTGAAGGCGGTGGAGGATAATGTGACCATTTTTCATAACCTCAATGCCAGGGACTATGGCCTGTATTCGCCTCAGTTGGGCAACGTTCATCGCACCTTCCATATCTGCGCCATGGACGAATTCAGGAAAAACTTCGCGATTACCGATGTCGGGAAAAAGGTGCCTGCCAGTTGTATTGAAGTGTTCGTGCCCGGTTGTCATAGTGATGTGGGGGGCAGCTATGAAGATGCTCAGGACAGTACTGTATGCCTGAAATACATCAATGGATTCAAGTGGACCAAATTAGTCATGAAAGACCCCCGCAATCTGGAAAAAGGCACCGGCAATGTGAATAAGGAGAATCTGTTGGCATTAGGCTGGGCTGTTGAGAAGAGCTGGTATAAGGAAGTGTGGGATGGCATATCATCATACGATGACAATTTCTTAATGAATACCTTTCAGGCTACGGTCAGCTACACGCGTACTGTGAAAAGAGGGCTTAGCAATATCACATTTGTCATGATGTGGGACCGTACACACAAGGATGTTTCAAAAGTATGGGGATGTGACGTCTTTAACGATTACTTCCCACTCGACGATTTCCAAATTCCCATGGCTCTTTCATCGACGGCCAAATTGATGAATGCTAATAATTTGCCAACGGGAAAGCGTTCTTGGATTATTCCGGGAAACTCTCTGGATTCTGAGGCGTACAAGACTCTAAGAAGTAATTATATTCATTTCTCAGCTACAGACAGATTAGGTATCAGTATTGTCAATGCACCGAATTGGAAAGATAATATCCTTTGTCGCATCGTTTATCATGGCGACAGGAATGACAGTAGCATTCACTACATGCAAGACTATGACTAATAATCGTATGGAATATCGTTATTACATTTCAGGCAATGCGCCGGTATTGTACCCTACCGAGACTTGGTATAGTGCCTTGTTCTATGAGCAAGATGAAGCATTGTCTTTACCCAAGTGCTATCCCTATCGTGGAGAATGGGGAGAAATCCTTTCTACGGAGATCCTCTCTCGCGAGAACTATCCTATGCCAATTAAGCTCGACATTGCTTGGCTCTCTATTGTTGAACAACAGTTTTATCAATTGGAAACAGATCTTCCTGCTGAGCAACTACAGTCTGTTTGGAGCCAAGCCTCACCAGAGACATTTAGCCATATCGTTTTAGGAATGGCTCCCTATGGGGGTGTTGCCCTTTGGTGTGTGGGGAACGAAAAATCTGTATTAGTGAAATGGATGCATGCCAAGACCAATGAGGTCAATTTTAAAGATTTCAAGTCTGGCGTCCAATATACTACACTTGAAGACTATTGTACTCGTTATCTTGAGAGGAGTCCTTTGGCAAAGGAGCATCTCGAAAATGAAGGGGTGCCTCCACGTGACCTATATGACAACTATATGAAGCAATTCACATATCGTTATCAGATAGGCTTTGGCCAATGGGATGAAGACAAGAAAGAATGGATACCCTATGACGACAAGAACAATCAAGATACAGAATTCGACTATATTGACGAAGCACTCTTTGACGGTACACACGACAAACTGCATGATGGTGGATTAATGAACTACCATGAGGCAGGGAAACCTAAGAAACTGGCTGTGCAGTGGCATATCAAGAAATCGGAATACACGGCCTATTTTTGGTTTGAGGACGAAGAGATCCGCGCCGTCTTTGATCGTTTCTATGGTACACACCCGGAAACCAAGACGGACTTGATGATTCGTATTGACACAGAGAAAAAGAAATTCGAACTGGCGCTCTATCGCTATGGGTTGAAAGAACCGCAGGTCATCAGCGAATCTGCTTACCAGCTTATCGTGTTCAAAAATAAGTTTGAATACTATAAGAGTGAGAATTATGCTCAGGAAAAGGGAGCATGGATATGGTAATAAAAATAAACTTAAAAAAATAATACAATTATGGCAAACGAAGAATTTTATGAAGATGATGAGTTTATCATCAATTTGACAATTGACGGAACAGAGTACGAAGAGGTGGAAGTGAAGGTTACTGATCCGAATAAGACGATTCGTGACCAGATTAACAGCATCGTTCAGGTATTTGAGCTGCCGAAGATGGATAATGGCGGCAACCCGACCCAGTATCTTCTCGGACAAATCTTAGAGGATGGTGAAGAACCCGAAATCCTTGACTTCGAGGATGAAGACGGCCGTGAGCAGTGCCTGATGGACTACAACATACAGCCGGGCGACCATCTGCATCTTATTTCTGTGCCTATTGCAGGCTAAATGATAACGTTAATGACTGAGCACCATGAATGATTTAATCAATAACTTCAACCTAAAAGAATTATCAGGACGAGATGCCCGCCTATTGCAAGAATGGCGCGAAATAGACGCTTTGTGCAGTAAGCGTAAGGCATCAAGTCCGAACCCACGGAAACCATCACTGGCTTACATTATCCGTAAGAAAAACATCATGGGACTTCCTACGGAGTATGAGATTTGGTATAGGTGCAAATCGATTATCGGCGTCAAGGAAACAGGTGTCCCTCGTGAACCTATTTTCGGCTATTTGCACAAGATGCGTATAGAATTGCCCCTGAACTACCCCTCTGCTGATGGAAATCCGCTCTTCAAATTCCGTACGGACATCTGGCACCCGAACATTAGGTATTCCGGAAGTTTTAAGGGACAAGTATGCTTGACCATTAAGGAAATGGGCGTTTTGGCATCACTGAAAGACCTTATTCTCCGAGTGGAGCGCTATTTGAAATATCAATTGTATCACGCTCAAAACACCTATCCTTATCCTGAAGACCAGAATGTTGCAGAATGGGTGCGTGAAGAAGGTGAACCAAATGGATGGACACGTTTCGGACAGGACATGTCTGAAGATAACGGTTCCGCGCCTTCTCCTAAGACTCAGGTTGAGAAGAATGAGGAAGAACCCAGGAAAGATAAACCAATCAAGAAATCATTAAGAATATGATCCGCAAATTACAGATATTATTGTTTATGCTTGCTGTTGCTGTTGCTGCTAACGCAGATGAACAGCGAAAGATCAAGCTGGACGAGAATCATCCTAAAGAAACGGTACGCCTGCCATTCTGCAATGTCTTTGTTGTCAAAGAAGACATTGACGGCGACGGAAATGCCAGGGTTTCTGTGGAGGTCGAAAACCTTGACGAGTCGAATGTCATCATCCTTTTTGGCCGGGCTTATCCGGAGAAGGAGTTGAAAAAGTTTACACCGTCAATAAGGTTTGACAAGAATTACCCTGGCACCAAGGGACGTCGGAATATTGACACCTATAAACCAGCAAAGACGGTCGTCTTCATTGAGCCTTCCGAAAAGAAGAGGTTGCCTGAAATCGTGGTTGAAGGTGAAGAAGCGCATCTGTGCCACCTTCCATTCTATATCGCAAAATTTAAGGATAATGTTTTCTTAGGTCTCACCAATGGAAGTAGCAAGTTGCTGCTTATGGAAAAACAAACCTTGGAATTAGAGATTGAGGTGGAAGTAAAGCCCGATGAGGATTATGCAAGGATTAATGATGAGGCGACAGCACTGATTACCGACATTGGCAAGCAGGTGTTCTGCACGAATTCAAAACATAGGCCCACACTGGAAAAACAGGAGAAACCGTTTAGAGAAAAAATCAGCAAACTTCAGCAGAATATTGATGAGGTTGTGGCTCGCCACCGCTGGAAAGAAGACGACAGGGGCTATCAACGGTATGCTGAAATCAAGCAGAAATTGGCCGCCATTGACTTTTCAGCTAATGAGCGCGATTGTGGGAAGAGGCACAGTAGCGGCAATAACGGTGGTTCTTCGAAAACGGCTTCGTGTAAATATTGTAACTTGTCGCCACAGCAAATTTACCATAAACTGGACGATTATTACAAGAAGATATACAACAGCAATAATCGAAAAGCCACTAAGGAGAGCGTGATGTCAGAGGTCAATCTCTTGTATGGTTGCAGTAAGCATGCTACTACATGGAGGAGCAGTAATTACCAGCAAGTCATCAACGACCGATATAACAGAATTTGTAATTTCTAATGATGAAAAGCCAGCTATTCCTTTTGACAATACTGATGCTGACTGCCAGCTTGAAAACGCAGGCAAGGGAGGTCTGTGATACCTTGATGTCTACTAAGAATGACAGAATCATTGTCACATACGACATCTCGCAGAAAAACGGGAATGTCGTCATCCAGTTTCGTGATGTAAAAAAGAAGTTAGGACGGACTTATAAAGACAAGTATAAGAAACTTGACGAAGTGGCTGTCTTTTTCTTTGACCGAGTAGAGAGTTTTGAAGACATGAAATTCTCAGGAATAGACACACAGGCTTTCATGACTCCATCCGGTGTCAAGTATAAGAGCTCAAAAGACGGCTATTTTCTGATGAACGACAATCCTTCATTGACAATGGAATTGTCTACTTCCGAGGCTCAGTCACTCTCAATCCCGATGTTCCTTGCACATTATGAGGGCAAGCATCATTACAAGGTTTTCAGCCGTTGTGAGAATCTTGTTCTCAAACTTAACAGGTCAAATGCATCGTCTTCATCAAGCCAAGTCCAACAGGAAAGTCAGACGATTACTTCCCAGGAAGAGGTGGATGGCACGTTTACAGAAGAGGATGAGGCTGGAATCTTGGTTAATAAGGTCAGTGATCTTTTAGGTGAGCAAGATGAATATCCTTTTTCTGACGAATTAAAACAGGCCATCGCAAGCTTACGTGACAGGAGCTATAGAATTAGTGATGCGAAACTGTCAACAAGAATTAGTGACGTTCTGGCTGCTTGCAAACTAAAGGAGGAAGAACTGAAGGCGAAGGCAAATGCAACAGCAGAAGCAAAAGCAAAAGAAGCCGAAGAAAAGGCCCAAAAGGCCGCAGAACAGGCTCAAGCCCGTCAAGACTCTATAGCAGCTGTCGCCCAACAAAAAGCCGAAGAGGACAAGAAACGTAATATTTGGCTGATGATAGGCGGAGTGGTCTTAGCAGTACTGGCTTTTGTGGGGAGTCAAGTCTCTCAGCATTTCCGCAATGCCAAAAATCAGAAAAACATGATGGATATGCAGAATGCGGTTGCGAAGCAGGCAGAGCAAGAGGCCAAACGGCGTGCACGTACTATCGCACAGGCTCAAGCTCGTCAAGCCAGAAGTGAAATGCAGAAAGGCGCTCGTAATTTTGTTAATAAAGGTATTGGCAAAGGAAAAAACAAAAAGGATGTTTCAATTTAATATGGATATGAATAAAATCAATCGGTATTTACTGGCAAGCCTATGTTCTCTAATATGGCTTGGCCTCTATGCAGAGATTCCTGTAAGTCCTCACCAAATTGGGAAGACTTCAAATATTAAAAAGGAATCTTTTACAAAGGAAGAGGTGATTTCTGATTTTTATCGCTATCTTGAGACGATTCCCTATTATTCTACCTCAGCAATGATGGCAGAGAATCGTACCGTCGAAGAACATATTAAAAGTTTAAGGAACTGGAAAGATAAAGGAGCCTATATCAGAGAGCACCAACTGAATTCATTTATCAAGGCAAAAAAGGACTCTCTTGATCAGTATCACAAAAACATGACGTCCTTGATTACCAATTATATTAGCATTTATAGCAATATAGAGATTGAAAATAAAGATGAATGTTTGGACAGTATACAGGCCATTTTGACTTACAGATTGGATCAAAAAGAAACAAGCATCAAGCGCTTAACAGAAGAAATAACAATTGCGCCTTCAAAAAAGCCTTTTAATTGGAAAGACTGGCGGATTATCATGATTTGTATAGGAAGTGCGTTGCTTCTATTTGTTCTTGTTGTTTGGTTTTGGAAAGCCAATAAACGCTATAAGAAAACGACCTTGAGTAATAATATGGCCCCCTCTGTGTCAGACGCATCTTCTGCGATTGTTGTCAGACGCAAAACGACATCCATCTTACGCAAACAAAGCCTTGAAGATGTCATAGGGAATGATGCCTATATGAAGATAGATTGTAATGAGTTCTGTGATGACTCTGCCGTCAGAAGAATGTATATCAAAAATACTTGTATTAAAGATATATATAATATGTACGCAGAAGATTTAAGAAATCCGAACAATCCCAAAGAAGACGGATGCATGGTTTTGGGCCGATGGGTACATGACAATGAAAACAATGAATATTATGTGTCTCTTGAGCATATCATCCTTCCTGGTGATGATGCGGTGTTTTCTGAGTACGAGTTGAACTTCGGGGGCAAAATAAAACTGAAGGTTACCGAAAAACTGAGAAAACTAAGACGGGAGACCAATTTACAATATGACTTGACATGTTGGGTTCATTCTCATCCTGGACTTGGCGTGTTCTTCAGCAATTCGGACAACAACGTACAGATGCAACTAAAACATCCGACGCATCCAAACTTCTTGACAGCAATTGTTGTTGATATACTTACTCCACAGCAGGAATTTGGTATCTTCACTTTTAAACGAGACTCATCTCTCAATTCGAAAATGGATTTAAAGAAACTGTATTCTCTTGAGGAATTGTATAAGTGGGCCGTTGAGAGTGATAGAAACTCATTTAAGCACGAAGATTATTATAATGTTCTGGCTAACGCAAAATCTCATGATGACAACTGCTATGGTATTGAGTTGAGCAATGGTGCCATTATTGATATGGGTATTTTGACAACAGAACAAAATCCTGAGATGATGGGAATGGTACATGGCTATAATATCCAAGAAGGCCTAAAAGGAGAAAGCGTGGCTGTCGTTGTCAGCAAAAATGAAGCTGTCCCTGACAATGAATTAATCGGTTGTTTCATAACAACCACCCATTGTAGCATCCCCTCCATTAAAAACCTCGTAGCAACATATTTGGACAAGATTAAATTTGTCCTTGTATATACTTCCACTGATGGTTTGCTGACATCAATACCTGTGATTAATCAAGATCTCTGCACAGACGAGAACTACTATGGTGAACAAAAATTAGAAGAGCTTAAAGTATGGACAAGAAGGAGAAGATAGTTATGAGAGTATTTATTTCGATATGGGTGCTTCTTCTCGGAACACTCAGTGTGGCCGCCCAAGATGTCAAAGAAATACAATTCTGTGACAAGAAATATGAATATGGAGTTGGTAAAGACAGTATTACATTATTTCTTAAGTTTTTGAATAGCGATGGCAATCGCTCCACGGAAGTGTCAGCAACAGACTTAGAGAAATATCTGGTAATCTATGAAGAAGACAATCAGATTATTTCCAACGACCGGCGAACGATTCATGTGTTGAATTCTGGTCAGCGAATTCCCAGTGATTACACCTTTTCGGTATTGGTCGACTTAAGTATCCCCGAAGAGGGCAAGGCCCAAATTTTCGATGTCGTCGGCAAGTTGGTAGAGAGGGCTCCCGACAGTTGTGTCTATTTGTCGTTCTTTGGCGACGAGATTACTTCAAGTCAGCCTGTGACAAAGGAGAGTTACCAAAATTTCAAACCTCTGTTCCTGTCAAATGCCACCAACAAGTTCTTCTATGGTGCCTTGTATTCAAAACTTGCAGAGTTCGGAGCAGGAACTGCTGCGTTGGAGAATTCCGTAAACGTTCAGGCAGGCTATGTCAAGAATGTGGATATCGTCAGACGTGCACAGGAGAGCAAGGACAGGAATCTGCTGTTCATTTTCACCGAAGGCAACAAACGTCCTGCTGACGAGGCCATTACGTTTTCTGAAGTCACGGGATACCAAGAAGACGCTTCGCATATCGTTCCCAAGGTTTATGCTTTCTATTATACGGGTGATGGCATCGACGAGAATGTTGAGTTGACCCTTAAGGGAGTGACAGCGCCACGTGATGCGTCGGGCAATATTCTTGCTGATAGGAAAGGCGATTACAAACCCTCAGAAGATTTTAATAGCGTTCTGGAGAACTTCGAGCAGGTTGTGGAAGATGCGATGTATGATTTTGCCTTTATCTTCAAAGCGACAGAAGGAAAAATCTATTCTGGCAAGACCACGTTCACTGCCGAGTGGAAGGGGGAGACGAAAGGTAATGGCACTTATTCCATTGGTACTGCAGAAAATCCCTGGCCAACTATTGAAGAACCTGTTTTCCTTAAATACATAGTTGCTTTGCTGGCAACCCTGCTGACGGTTTTCTTCTTCTTCTGCGTCATGAAGATATTGATACCTTTTATCAAATCCAAGGCTTTCGCAGTCAAATATTATAAGAAATATGAACCCGAAGCGAATGTCCAGAGAAGAATATGTCACTTTTGTAAGCAGGATATTCTACCTGGACAGACAGTAGTTGTCAAGTGTAAGCACATTATGCATGTTCATTGCTGGCAGCAGAATGGCTACAAATGTGCAGAGTATGGTCAGAACTGTAAGACTGGTATTCAAGAATTTATTAACTGGAAGGATCTGCTAACAGCAAGTTCTTTCCGCGATTGCTATCAGACAATTGCAGGTATATGTGCCGGATTAGTCAGTTGGATACTATTTGAGATGATGGGACGAGGTGGCTTTACGTCTATGGCCACGGGTATTGTCAAGACCTTCTTCACTAACGAGGAACAGTATCTGAACCTGTTTGACACCTGTGTCACCAAGGTTTCGGCATTCCTGACCATTGGGTTCTTACTGGGATTCTTCCTTTCACTCATCTTCCGCTATAACGACGAATACCGGAAGAAAGACTGGAAGATTTACCTGAAGATTCTCGGACTTTCGCTACTGTCAGGCATTATTGGTATGGCCTCATTTGCCATAGGCGCCATTCTAATGTGTGTTCTGTTGTCGGTTATCAATACGACCTACATCCCCTGGTACTGTTCATTGCCGGCCTACCTGCTGTTCTCTGTCTGCTTCTCTCTGAGTCTCACCATTAAGTCATCCATTCCTATCAAGAGTGCCATGATTGGTGGCTTGTGTTCTGCTTTCATTGGTTTCCTGGTGCTTTACTTCTCAAGCATTACAAGTTCACACTATGGTTGGATGAATATGCTCCTCGATTTCATTATCTATGGTGGCGGTTTAGGTGCCTCATTGGTGACTGTCCGAATGTTGGCCGAGAAATACTTCCTTGTCATCCTCAATGGAGTAAAAGCTAATCAGCGCATACCGATTCACAAATGGATGAATGCTACAGGTGGCGGTAATAAAGTGTCAATAGGTATGACTGGTGAATGCGAGATTCAGATGAACTGGGAAAAGAGCAATAAGGTAGCTAAGGAGCATGCCCAACTTTTCATTGACCACTCCCGCTCCCTGCCAGTCATCAAACCCTTGGCTACAGGTGTTGTCTTCAATACCCGTGCAGAGCTTCCTGTGGGTAAGGCTTCCGTACTCTCCAATGGTGATACATTCAAGATTGGCGACACTATTTTCCAGTATGTCGAAACAGATTAATACCTATTCACTTGGTTGAGGAAACGATGAAACAGGAAGAGAAATACGAATGGGGGGAAGGGGTCTTTACCTTACTCTCCTGGTTCAAGAAAGACAAGGTCAAGAATGCTCGTGTACTAGTAGCCGGAGCAGGGGCACTCGGTAATGAAGTGGTAAAGGATTTGGCACTCTTTGGCGTTGGCCATATCTATGTTGTGGACTTTGACCAGATAGAGATTTCAAATCTTACACGATCTGTTCTATTCCGCGAAGAGGATGCGTATAATCATTCATATAAAGCAGAAATCGTTGCTAAACGGGCAATGGAGATTAATCCGCAGATAAAAGTAACACCTATTGTCGGCAATCTCTCTTCTGAAGTTGGCTTTGGTCTTTATCGTGCTGTTGACGTAGTCATCGGATGTCTTGATAGCCGAATTGCACGTTACTTACTTAACAGATTATGTTTGCGTGCAGGTAAGACATGGATTGATGGTAGCATCGAGAATATGACAGGGGCTGTTAAGGTGTATAGTCCGGGTATTAGCTGTTATGAGTGTGGGTTGTCAAGAGAAGAATTCAATTCTATTATGCTCCGGACTGGATGTGCAGATGTTGTACGAACTCAAAATTCTGCAGGACGAGTGGCAACAACTCCTATCAGCGCCTCCATTATTGGCGCCATGCAAGTTCAGGAAGCCATGAAAATCATTCATCTTGATGAGAATACTAAGAACCAGTTCAAAACCTTGTCTGGCAAGATGCTTCACTACGAAGGTATGACCAATAGCATGAACATCTATAAATACAGTTCGTGGAAAAAGAATTGTCCTGCTCATGAATGTTGGAACGACATCGTTGAATGCCATGGCTTGTCTGCTTCCCTGACCGTGAAAGAAGCCTTCAAGGTTTTGAAGAAAGAGTTGGAAGTCAAAGCCTTGGAGATAAATATGCGTAACAACAAGTTCATAGACAAGATTGTCTCTGATAATCCGGAGAAAGAATTTGATATCATGATTCCCGAGTCGAAACTGGACGACTATATCAAGAGCCACGCCGAATTGAAGAAAATGAGTTATCGGACCTTGTTCCATAAGTCATTTTACGAGGTTATTGGCTCAGATTTTCCTTATCAGGACTTAACGCTCCAACAGATAGGCATTCCGTCGTTTGACGTCATAGAGGTTGTTACCCCCAAGGGGCTATACCATATTGAGTTGACAGGAGATGCCAATTTATACCTGTAAGTATGCTTGCCAAGAATATTCCTGAAGACATCAATGCCGAGCTGTTGCTCTCCTATTATCCGGAGGGGAAGTGCAAAGTCGAGTTTAAGGGCTTCCACAAGCGGAATACCTATAAGGATATTATGGAGGCAAAGGAGGAGCGTAATGGAGATATCCAGCTCAGATTAGGCAGGAATAGCCTGTACAATGCTTTACCTGAATATCTGTTCCATCCTGTTGATCGTTTTGGCAGTCTTGCCAACAAAGAGGGAAAAGACCATTTTGACGAAGAATATCAGAAACAAGAGGAAGAGCGCGAAAAGGCATATAAGTTTTTTGCTCCCATTGATTTACTCCTTCTGAAACATCGGATGATGATAAGAGAGCATTTCAATCAATATGCTGAGAGCAATAAAATACTTATCGACATCTTGGGTGACAGACTTACAGAAGAGCAGAAATCAAATCGTTTCATCAAGCAGATTCTGCCATTCTTTCCTGCGTTCAAGTCTATTCGTGGTGACAAAACCTTCTTGACGTTGATGTTGCGTAAGATTTTTATGGAAGAAGGTCTTCGTATAGAGAGACACCGTAAGGTCGTCACCTATACCGACCCTGAACCAAGATATGTCGATGGTCCTGGTTGTAATGTGGAAGAAACCTATGTCGGGAATGTCTTTGACGAGCCGACCACCATTTACGACATATACTATTGGTCGGATGACGATTGCGATGAAAACTTCCTGCAATTTGTACATGAGATAGACGAATTGGAGTCTTTCCTACAAGATTATCTGATGTCATTGGAAGAGATTATTCATTTTGACATCTGGAAGAATGAGGCCCCACTGCGACTTTCTGATCAGGTTGTCTATAATTACTTGAATTACAATACTAACCTATAATATATGACTAAAAGAATTTGCTGGAAAAAAGGCATGAGACTCACAGATGAGATTCTTCGAGCCTCTGATAGTTGTACTGCGGAATATGTCGGCAACGCACTTGTTCTTGCTGCTGCAGGTCGTTTTGGATTACTTCCCTCTTCTACTCCTTTTTCATTATCTGTCGATATCAGTCAGGGGGTTGTTACTGTTGAGTCACTAACCTGTCTTGCAGTCACAAGAGGGGGACATTTGATAGATGTTCATTATGACACAAAGTACACAAACACATTTGACACGCGAGTTCGTATACCGGAGAACTCAAATGTTCAGGAGTATATATTGGCTATTAATGCCAGCGAAGGCGAGTGGAATGATACGAATGACGGGTTTGAAGAGCCTGTTCATTCTTTTTCGCTCTTCCCTGCCAACAGTCCCGTGCCTACTCAATCAATGCCTGTGGCACGCCTCGTGAACGATTATGGATGGCGTCTGGATGAAGTGAATTTCGTTCCACCCTGTCTTTTCGTTTCTTCTCATTACAAGTATGCAGATTTGCTGAATCAGTTCCAAGAACTACTCACGACCATTGACGCAAAGATTCATCGACTAACGCATTCTGACGGAAAGATGGCCCTCCGTATCTTCTGGCCTTTGCTACAGCAGCTGTTGATATCTACAAACAAGGAATGTGATACGATGACCCCAATGGCCTTATTGGCAAATGTTCAGAAGTTCGTGAGTGTCTTCACCTGTGCCTGCGAACTTGATGACTATTTGGAACTGTCAGATTCCGACAAATTCAGGAGCTACATTTATACGCCATACAACTACAAGGATTCCTATCAGAAAATCAAGGAGGGTCTCGAATTAAGTTTCTCGATAGGCGAGAAGATTGAGCGCCTGAACGAAGTCCATCAAGCCCCTGTGACTGTTGAGGCTCCTACCATTGCTGCATCACAATTGGTGAAGAGATGTACAAACAGCAAGACAAGGATTCAGATAACCAATAATGTTCCAAACGCGGTTGTTTACTATACCACTGACGGTGAAGAACCTTCCCAAAATTCAAAAAGTGGTCTGGCTATTTCGATTGACAGCGGATTCAATAATTCCAGGAAAAAAGAGCCCGACAAGATTGTCATTGTCAAAGTGAAAGCCGTTCTCAATGGTGTTAGTAGCAGTACGAACACCTACGAAGTAACGCTGCAGAAAGACATTGAACGCTGGACTGGTATAGAGATTTAGGATGAAATTCGTCAGCACCCCTCTTTCTTATAACGACACCGAATCAGGCATCACGTTAGTACGTAGTATCGAAGAACGCATTTCGATGCTTGACAATCTTGTGGAACTGATTGTGTTCACTCCAAGAGGAAGTTTTGAGTCCGACCCAGACTTTGGCTTTGAGTATTGGAGTCATGAGTATTCCAATGTTAATTACCGTGAGTTCAATAATGATCAGACAGGTTTGTCTGCATCAGATGTTTACAACGACATTACCAAGAAAGAGTGCCAGGACAGTATCCGTCAGAGTCTGGCTGCCTATGCACCACAACTGAAACATGTCATTATTTCAATTGAACTGAACACAGCTGGTGCAGACGTTCAACAAGGAAGGAAAGTGCAGTCAAAATATATCGTTACAGTTAAAGTTCAAGGAACTATCGAGGATGGTCTTGGAACTACTTGCAATTATAATAAGGATGTACAATTCCTCATTGAACCGACGGTGAAAAGAATTAAGATATAGGATTATATCATGGATATTGATTTAGAAAGAAGAATAAAAGATACGATCAATCAACTGAGTCAATGGACTAACGAGAACATTGACTTCGACCAGATGGATCCTGTTGCCAAAATGATGCTTGTCGCATTAATAGGCGAAGGACGTAAACTTAAGGATTATGTCGACTATGCCGAACAAAGGATCTTCGAACGTTATTCTTCCACTTTTATCCCCTACGAGAAAGAAGGCGCCATTCCTGCCATTGCCCTGATACAGCCAGTTTTCAGACATCCTGAAAAGGATGGAGGATTAGTTAATGTGGGAAGTGGAGCCCTCTTTACTGCAAGAAACAGCAATGGACGACAGACTTTGAATTTTATACCGCTGTTCGGCACCACATTGATTCCCCATACTGATATTTATCTCGTCACGTCAGACAAACTGACCTATGGCCAGGCTTCTCATCCAATTAAGATGGAAGAAAAGTCCAATGTGGCATGGATTGGTATCACAACCAATACAGAAATAGAGTCGCTGCAGGGTGTGTCATTATTCATTACAGGTACGAAGGGCATTTCGCCTCATGAGATCAGGGTTGGTTCAGACAACAGGCGAATGGAATTCTCAACAATGAATGAATTTGAGAATATGGATATGGTTGAGCCTTTCGATGCTCAGCAATCGTCTGAAAAGTTTTTCTCCATCATTCATAAATGGAAGGAGCACTTGATGATTATTGAGGACACTTCCCTTATCTATCTAACTGATGACATATATGACCGTGACCTCTTCAAGCCACGCGCTTTCCCAAAGGTGTTCCAGAAATGGCTTGTGAATGAGACGCTGGATTGTTTTAAGCCCAACACGATCTGGCTGAAACTTGTATTTCCAGAAGGTTATGTCGTTCCAGAGTCACTTAAGATAGCTCTCAATGTGCTGCCTGTCGTCAATGTTGATGTCAATAGTCTGACGCTGACGCCATCCTCTCCCATTGCTAAACTTCAGAAACAGGACAATTCATTCTTCTTGAGTGTCCTTGAGACCAGCACCGATTCCCATAAGCAAGGTTACAGCAAAACGTCAGAGGAAATCATCATCCGCGATTTCGATGCATCCTGCTATAATAATAGTGACCTGTATCGTGATGTAAGAAACCTGTACAACAGGTTTGTTGACGACTACTATGCTTTTGTTGAATACAACGGCATCAGGGACGGCGAGGTTCTGAAGCATTTACGTGAGACTATCAACAAGACAGGAAAGAGTGTCGCCGAGAAAAATATCAAGGACAAGTTCGATAGCGGGACTTACGCCATGAAGATTATGAATCAGGAATCCTTGACCACCTCCACGAAAGTCAGTTTCTTAACGACACATGGTAAGATGGGCAACACCCTTTTGGAGATGGAAATGGAGAACAAGAAGCTCCCTCCCCTCAAGCCTAAGGTTCCTGTTGTTATTGCTCCGATGGGAGGTACGGACAAAGCATCCGCTGACGAGCATTATGAACATCTTCGCTATTATTCTTTGACCAACGACCGTCTATACACAAAGATGGATGTTGATGCCTTTTTGAGAAAAGAAATTATGGCAGAGTTTGGCAAAGAAGAATTTAAGCGTATTATTATTAAAATCAGTATTGAAGGGGCAGGAGGACTCTGTGCCCTTCAAAGAGGTCTCTACATTGATATAGAGTTCAAAGATAAAAAGAACTACGAGAAAGCTGTGCATGACTCCTTTGACAAGCTGATAAAGCAAAAAATTGAGAGCAAGTCGTGTATCGCTATGCCGATAATTATGAACTTAAAGAATCTGGAGGAATAATAATGATGAATCCCAATGGATGCCAGAAACTGATAACTGTTATTGGTAATACGCCATTTGTAGAGTTAAAATCAGTGTTGATGGGCCAATTAGCTAAGCAAATAGGCCCGGAGACAAAGGTTGCTCAACGATTTGTAATGATGGTGGCGCGAGGATGCTTATACGAATGGTGTAGGGAAGCGACTCAAAATGACGTTAAAAGTTTAGTTCATGTCCTACATGATATTCTGGAACCTATTATTTTAGTTGGTAGTATGGTTGTAGGACCTGTAGGTGTCGCTTTCGGTTTACTCGAAACAATTCTTTATGTTTTTGAGGGAAACTGGAAGGCTGCAGGAATATCATTACTCTTTTGTGTTCCAGGCCTTAAGCAACTAAAATGCATGAAGAAATTTGTTGCAACTTTAAAGACGATGCCTTTTTATGCTAAAGTGGAAAAGATTATCAGTTCTGGTGAAGAAATAGAGAAGTTTCTTGCTAAGTTATCATCAAAGGTTAAAGATAATTCTATTGTAAAAAATAGCTATAAGGAATTTCCATCTGATTTAGGTATTTCAACTACTCCTCGATCTCCAAATAACTATTATTTTATAGATTTAAAAAGCAAATATGACATTCAAACAAGTAGCCGACAGATAGTGAACAATTCACGTTTTGGCGGATACACAGGAATATTAAGACGCCCCCAAATATAGAAATGATGAGATGTGTTTCATTTTTTTCGTTGTTATTTGTATTCCATTTCTTATATGCCCAAAGTTCTTCCGACATCCAGTCCTATATATCCCAATACAAGCAAATCGCATTAGACCAAGAACGTGAATACGGTATACCGGCAACTATCACATTAGCCCAAGGTATTCTGGAGTCTGGTGCAGGCAAAAGCGGATTGACAAGGAATGCTAATAATCATTTTGGCATTAAAGCATACGGTGGATGGACAGGACGGATTTATCTGGCATGGGACGATGAGGCTACCAAGAGTAAGTTCCGTTGGTACAATTCCGCTTCTGAATCATTCAAGGACCATTCGGTGTTCTTGAAAAACAACAGCAGATACAGGTCGCTATTTGCGAAGAGCGTATATGACTATCGCGGATGGGCAAATGGGCTGCAACGGGCGGGTTATGCCACATCCCCAACATACGCCAAAGCATTGATCGGCTATATTGATGCCTATAAGCTCTATGCCATCAACGGAGGCGTAAAACTGCGTCCGGGTAAAACAGTTACTATAACGCGAACGATAACGAGGGAGGAATTAGTACAGAGAAAAGACCTGCAGATGGATGAGTCCGAAGAGTCCGAAGAGCAGGAAAGCTTCGAACGTACCATCCGGAAGTTTGTCGTGGAAATCAATGGTATCCGTTGTACAATCTTATATCCGGGCGAAACGCTGGCTTCCATCGCCATGAAATATGATATTCCGAAGTCGGAACTGTTGGAGTTTAACGAGACCACTAACGAGGAAGACATCAAAGAAGGCGATATTGTATTCATTGGCAAGAAGAAAAAGAAGTACGACGGTGCACAGGACTATTATAAAGCTCGTGAAGGAGAAACACTCTACAGTGTCTCCCAACAATTTGGTATCAGGCTTGCCAGTCTGTCGAAAATGAACCAGAAGAGTTCGTTTGCCATACTGTCGGAAGGTGAGAAAATAAAACTGAAATAAAGACGTGCTGGATATTGAAGAACTTGCCCAAAATGTAGAGCTGTTTGACGGCCACTACGCTTTGATACGTCCTTTAAGTGTCGACGGTGCAACTGCCGACGTCTGGCTCGCTTTGGATACGAATACCCTGTCCAGCAGTGCCGATATTGCCGAAGTAGTAAATCTTCAAGACTATGAGATAGAGAAATTAGGACTTTTGGTCGCCATTAAGATTTACCGTCCTCAGAATGCCCTTGATATCGAGGGGGAGCAGCGGTTCAAGAAGGAGTATATGATTGTTTTCAACTGCACGCATACCAACTTGATTCACCCCGCCCATTTCTCTATCTTCAAGGATATACCCTATCTTGTCCTTCCATATTGCAAGCAAGGCTCCTCGGAGTTGCTCGCCGGCAACTTGATAGAAGAGAAAGCCATCTGGAAGTACCTGTATGACGTAGCAGCCGGTCTCGACTATCTTCACACGAAGTGTTCGCCTCCCATCATTCATCTGGACATGAAACCTGCAAACGTCCTGATTAATGATCAGGGGAACTATGCTATTACCGATTTTGGTATTAGTGCCAAAAAGGGTAAGAAGAAATATTCCGACGACGATGATGTAAGTGGTACTACAGCTTATATGGCTCCCGAACGCTTCAATGTCGATTATGTGCCAGCTCCGCCGAGCGACATTTGGGCTTTAGGAGCAACACTCTATGAATTGATAACCGGCGGTGTTCCTTTCGGCGAAGAAGGTGGCGCAGGACAGGCTGTAGGGAATACGATAGGTCCCCTGCCTTATCACTTGTCCAAGGATGTTGAAGCGGTCATTACTGACTGTCTGAATCTTGCTCCAGAAAAACGTCCGTCTGCCGGGCAATTAATGAAACTGGCTGAAAAGCATCTGGAGAATGAGAAGAAACCTCTGCCTAAGCCAAACATGACTTATCTATTGATAGGTGCAACAGCTCTTCTGATAATTGGTGGTGGCGCTTTATTGATTCCCAATATGATGGGAGACGACATTGAGGAAAGTGCCCGCGAAGAAGAATATCAGAGTTCTGCTGAAACGAGACAAGAAACTGTCGTCCAAGAACCTGTCGAAGAGAAGCCTCTCCCTGCTGGAATCCTTCATGCAATCAGTGCTGCCAAGAAAGCTTTAGAAGAAGGTCACGCCTTCCTTGCTGAACATCCGGATATGATTAATTCTGAAAACGGATTAGGTGAGGACTATTATATCGAGGCTTACCAGCATTTCTCTACATTAGCAGGAAACTCTGACGTCCGTTATCCTGATAGCATCGCCCGTATGATTGATGAAGGCTGCAAAGAATCGAAAAATCAATTAATGTTGTTCTATGGCGAACTTAAGAAGCTGAGCACATCGCCCTTGGAGATGGTCTCTAAACCGGCTAAGGAACGAATGAACAAAATAGAAGGTGTCATAAATTTAGAATAAAAAGAAGTTGCAATGAGAAAAAGAATGATTGTACGAGTACTTTGGTTACTCATTTTCAGTATCCTTCCGATGGCTGGTTACTCTCAGAGTGCACATGCCGTCTACCAAGAAGGTGTCAACAAGATGAAAAGCAAATCTTATAAAGAAGCAATTACGTATTTTAGGACAGCCAAGAGTATTGGTCGGGGAAACGACCAGTTAATCCGTGATTGCGACTCTAAGATCAGCGAATGTAATAGAATGTTGCGGCCGACAACGTCTAAACCGAAACAAGATCATCATTATTCTTATAAAATAGACACTTTGGAATATGAGAACCAGCTAAATGCGTTTAAGGATTCTGTGCTTTTGACGAAGAACGGCGGACTCCAGCTGAAAATAATTCCTATCAGGGGTAGTTGGGAGTATAGCTGTTTCCCTGATGAGGCTCGAGAATGGTTGTCTGTCAATAGAGACGAGGAGGCGAGAGTTCCGACTTTGACCGTCTACGGACGCAGGAACTATACGACCAAAGCACGCAGTGCCGTTGTTCGGGTAAGGGGAAAAGACCACAAGGGCCGCCCGTTCAATGAATCCTTCAGAGTGTTGCAGGAAAAGGCAGACGGCCAAGATCAGACTCCCCAGCATTTAGACGTCATCCTGTCGTTACAATTCAAGAGGAAGGGAGGCAAACAGGTGGTGAAATTCCCACGCGACACACAAGTTGATATTCCTGAAAATGTTTCCTGGTGTGTTAAATCGGAATTTAAGAATAAGGAGGGACAGAATAAATTGAGCCAGATAGGCATCAATGTCTCTAATTTCTTAGTCAATCTTTTAGGTGGTGAACCTAAGACCGTTTTCTGTGATACTAATGAGTTTGTTATCGAGACGACTCCCAATAAAAGCGGTAGCGTACGGTCTACAAACATTATTATTCCAGGAAAAGGTATTATCAACGTCTCACAAGACAAATAAACGATGCTGAACATCCAAGAGCTTGCTGATTCTGGCCAGTTATTTGATGACCATTATGCTTTAATACGCCCTTTGAGTATTGATGGCGCCACAGCTGATGTATGGCTTGCTTTAGATATGCGAACTGTATCTGAAGAAGTCCAGGCAACAGTAGTTACACAATTACCTGACGACGAAATAGAAAAAGTAGGATTAGTTGTCGCAATAAAAATCTATCGTCCCCAAAACGCACTCGACATAGAAGGAGAGCAGCGGTTCCGTGACGAGTATATGATTGTTTTCAACTGTCGTCATACGAACCTGATTCATCCTACCCATTTCTCGATATTCAAAGACACACCATACCTTGTACTTCCTTATTGTAAGTTGGGTTCTTCAGAGTTGCTTATAGGTACGAAGCTTACCGATAACGACATCTGGGATTACATATTAGACGTTTCTTCAGGCTTAGGGTATCTGCATTCTTTAGAGCCGCCCATCATACATCAGGATATAAAACCTGCAAACATCCTTTTAGACGATACCCATCATTATGCCATTACTGATTTCGGTATTAGTTCCCAAAGAGGCGGCGTACATAGTGAATACTATGAAGGGAATAGTGGAACGCTGGCATATATGGCTCCTGAAAGATTCCAGGAAGATGCGGAACCTATTCCGCAGAGCGATATATGGGCATTCGGTGCGACCTTATTCGAGATACTTACTGGGCATGTGCCATTTGGTGAGGATGGGGGCAAAATGCAGGCAGAGACGGATGCGGCTGTGCCTAATTTGCCAAACGTATCTTCGGATATCAAGAAATTGATTCATGCTTGTCTTGCTAAAGAACCAGGAAACAGACCATCGGCAGAACAGATTATTGAAGCCGCAAAAGCCAGACAATATCCTGTAAAATCAAGAAAGCTTTTGTATGGCGTTCTGGCACTATTACTCGCTATTGCTATTGGCTGTGCTGCCTATTTCTTGGCTCCCCAGAAGGAGGCGCAATCTGTCTATCAGCCATCTCAGGAGGAGCTATACCAGATGGCATTAAACAGGATTGACAGCGACAATGTCGATTCCCTTCAATCTGGTATGGAACTGATGGACAGTTTAAGCAACATGAACTACATTCCTGCTATTTACCAGATGGCGTTCACTTATGGCTGGTATTCCGATAAGACCTCTGTTAAACGTAAAAAGATGTTGGGTATTGATATGGACCAAAGCTACCTGCCTACTTCAGACAGATACAGTAATAAGGCCGTAGCTCTTTTTACAAGAATCATGGAGATGAATGATTCGGCATACGCTGACATCAATGCAAATGCCATATATCGCTTAGCATGTTATTATGTCATGCCGAATAACATATACAAGTCCAATTACGAGAAAGGAAAAATGTTTCTCATACGGTCGCGTGAGTGGGCTGTATTGGCAGGCGACCAAAACCTTATTGACAAGATAGAAAAGGGGTTAGCCTCTTTCCAAAACGAATAAATTATAGTAATGAATAGAGAATGAAAAAGCATTTATTTTTCTTATTTGCTATTTTGGCTACGACGCCTATAAAAGGACAGGTAGCAAAATGGCTAATACCTCCTGCGTATGATGATATTCATAAAGCATCAGGTACTGATTTGATTATTGCCGACTCCCTTAACAACAAAGTCTTATGGACACAATCGGGCAAACGTCTTTCCAGTACTCCTGACGTCCTGTTCCCGTTTGTAGATCATTTTGCCGTGACAACAAAACGGGGAAGTGGAACCATCACAGGCTTTTATGGCTTGGATGGCAAATTTACGCCATTGTCAAATTGTAGTGTTACCTATGCCAAACCTTATTTCTCTGATGGCTATCTTTTAGTGTTGGATGACGATTTCTATCGATTCGTAAATTCAAAGGGAGAAAAAGGCGAGGAGCAATATACGACAGCATTACCCTTCTCGAATGGATATGCCTCGTGTACGATGTATAAAAATATCCAAAAGAAGAAAGACCCATACAATTTGATGATCACAAAAGAAAAAGAGCGAGTGGCATTCTTCTACGATGGAAAACAGTTTGATGACGATGACCTCGAATTTATTTCTTCTGTGAATGATGAGAATATAGGAATTGTCGTCGCCAAGCATAAAGTCTATTTCTTTAATGGTAAAACCCGAGAGTTGTCACCTGTTTATGCCAGCAAAGATGAGGTCAATATAAAGAAGCAGGCAAAACTAGAGAATGAACTGCCCCTGTGTCTGATTTCTGAAACAGACACCACATATGTCCTAACGGCAAAATGTGGAAAAGAAGATAAAATACAGATACGATTTGACAATTTGTTTGTTCCAATGTCTGTATCCTCTGCAAACGAGAAGCATGAATATAGGAAGAATGAGAAACCTGAAGTTTCCTATACCTCGCCATTAAAGATTGTCGTCCAAGACAATAAATGCGGCATCAACTGGGAGAGTCAAGAGGTACTGCCTCCACAATTTGATGAGTTGATGACTTGTTTTGATAATATGGCATTCGTAAAGCTGTCTAAGAAATGCGGAATGATCAAGGTCTATAAAGATGAAAAATTCAGAATAACCATCAATAAGGGGAATCCAATAGATTTCAGACACCAGAAGTACGAAACGACCATCCGACTTGATTTGCCGAAAGCTATTTCTGCCTTTAATACAAGAATAGAGATTAATCCAAACTCCGGTTGCGAGGTTGATATGCCTTCTGGAGACAAGAAAGATACTGAAGACGGCAATTTCATCCAATATAATTGTGTGTTGAATATACCACAATCTCTCCCCGATGAAATGTACGGAGATAGTAGAAACGAAATCACATATCCGACACAAATTCTCTATGACGGACTAAAATCTCCTGTTATTCTGTCAAAGGTTAAAGCCTGGCATTATAAGTATTTCAATGTTGACGTGAATGACTCTGAAACGTCCATCAATAAAGGAACCTTGTCTTTTTCATTCGATATTAATGCAGAAAGGACACAGGGCGAAGCCGTTTATCCTACAACAGTCAATGTTCAGGCTGATTCGCTGCAATGGGAACTGGAAAAGCTCTCTGAGACTCGCTACAAGTGTAAAGTCTTTGAGTTAAATGAAGGCAACAACAATATTGTTGTACAGATATTGGAAGAAGGCTGTCCGCCGGCATCATTCCCATTTGAAGTCACCTATATCAGGCCTTCAGTCAAGAGTAAGACCAAGGGCGCTGCTAAGGAAGATGTTGTCATTAAAAAGAAAACGAGAAAATCAACCCCTACACCTACACCACATTTAGATATTTAAACAAATATGTCAAAGATTAAGATTGCTGCAACAACAGATGTTGGCAAAGAGCGTTCTAACAACGAAGATGCATATATTTTTTGTCCGGACATATCCAAGCAGGATTGGACGGGTCAAGAGGCTACTTCATACATCCCTCTAAGTGAAAATGGAGCGGTGGTGGTGGTGGCCGACGGAATGGGAGGTACTAATGCTGGCGAAGTGGCATCTGCAATTGCCACAAACACAATCAAAGACTCATTCACCTGTGAAAATGTCGCCCGTTTACGAGCTGACAGTAAGAGCATCCCTGCATTCCTCACCGCTTGCATAGAAAAAGCTGACAAGGCCATCATTCAAAAGACTTATGACAATCCCGACACGCTTGGTATGGGCACTACCATCGTTGTGTGCTGGGTGTTAGGTCAGAAGGCGTATATAGCTTGGTGCGGTGACAGCCGCTGTTATCTTTATCGTCCGCAAGAGGGGCTTAAGCAGCTCACCAAGGATCACTCTTTGGTGCAGGAAATGGTTGACAAGGGTGAGATTACTGAGGAAGAAGCATTCACTCATCCCGATAGCAACATTATTACAAGAAGCCTTGGTGATACAGACTCACTGGCAACACCCGACGTGATGGACTATGACATCAAGCCAGGCGATACGATTTTGTTGTGTAGTGACGGTCTGTGCGGCTATTGTACTGACCAGCAAATAGAGGCGGTGTGTGCCCGCTATTATGCTGACGTCACGCAATGTCGTGACGAATTGTTGAAGTGCGCGCTTGATATGGGAGGATACGACAATATTTGCATTGCATTGGCGTCGTTCATTGCTGATGACCAGACTGCGCCCTCTCGTCCGTCGAGCGGACAGGGAATACTACAGTTTTTCAAACGTCTTTTGAATCTCGGATAATGATTAAATGGCTAATATGAACATCATGATGTGTAAAAACAAGATAAGGGTAGCTTTCTTTATTCTTTTTTCTTTATTATTTAGCCCCGTAGGGGCGCAAAGCCAGTGTGGCATTGAGAACACTGCTTTCAAGAGTGGCGAACGGCTGACCTACAACCTCTATTTTAACTGGAAGTTTGTATGGTTCAAGGTGGGTATTGCCACTATGAACACCGACTTCACCACCTTTGAAGGTAAGCAGGCGTGGCGCTCCAGTTTGGTGACGGGCGGCAACAAGCGTCTTGACAAGTTCTTCGTCATGCGCGACACGCTCTTGTCATACTGTAATACCGACCTGTCGCCGCTCTATTTCCGCAAAGGGTCGTTCGAAGGTAAACGCTATTATGTCGACGAGATATGGTATAGTTACCCTCGCGGCAATTGTCACCTGAAGAAACACGCCATCACGTCGAGCGGTGAGCACCTGTGGGGCGAGAACACCTATAAGCAGTGTATCTACGATATGATGTCAATCTTCTTGAGGGCCCGCAACTTTGATGCTAAAGGCATGAAGGAAGGCGACATCATACAACTGCCCATCAGCGA
>Ga0256407_10004086_pt1 | contig 24819 bp, 18 predicted proteins | sample RumenRJG_04DNA_FD_193489 | JGI IMG/M metagenome (GOLD analysis project Ga0256407, IMG submission 193489) | Bovine rumen microbial communities from Lethbridge, Alberta, Canada - RJG_04 | ecosystem: Host-associated > Mammals > Digestive system > Stomach > Rumen | place: Canada: Alberta... | reverse complement strand
GATGTTTCCGGATAACCAGTACCGGTATCGCCTGCCGAATCTCAGCAGTGTTACCCTCTGCCGGACCTTAACCGGAGGTACTGTTCATATTTCGCAAAATTGAAAAGCTATCAATTTTGCGAACCAACAAGCCATCTTGAAATATCCGCAATTTCTATTCCTTCATGATGCATAATCTCATGCCTGGTTCTGGCGATAATCATCTTGGGAAACGCATCACGGATCGACAGCAAAGGAGAGATTTCTCTCTTAAAGGTATCCTCATTTGACAGATCATCTGATACCTGAATATATGTTTTCAGGCCATTTCTGACAGCAACAAAATCAACTTCCTTGGTGTACAGCTTTCCGACATATACTTCATATCCCCGTCTTAGCAGCTCCAGTGCGACAATATTCTCATACAGATGACCATAATCAGACCTTTTAGTGCCTAATTCTGCAAATCTGAATGACAAATCCGCCAGATAGTATTTTTTATCAGACTCCAGATATTTTTTCCCCTTTATATCATATCGCTGAAGAGGATAAAACATAAACGATTTACACAGATAATCAATATAGGAGCCCACTGTTTTATCATTGGTTTTATATGTACTGGAAGTAAGTTTATTGGCCACATTTCTTATGGATGTTTCACTTCCGACATTATCCATGAGGAAGTTATTGATCATAATCAGCAGATTGTCATTTTCTATCCGATATTTTGTAACAATATCCCTGACAATCGTTGCCTTGAATATTCCGGAAATATATTTTTTTGCATCTTCCTCCTTTCTGTAAAGATATGCGCCTGCCATTCCGCCGGTTTTAAGGTAGCTATCAAAGGCCGCATCCAGGTCTTCTGTCTCAAAATAGTCCAGATACTCCTTGAATGAAAACGGATAGAGACTGATTTCACAAACCCGTCCTCCGAACAGCGTGGCCAAATCACTTGAAAGCAAAAATGCATTTGAACCGGTTATATAAATATCATAGAGTTCTTCCTCATAAATACTATTAATGACTCTTTCAAACCCTTTGCATAACTGAATTTCATCTATAAAAAGATAATTAACGCAATTCTCATCAAAATTTGCATGAATGTAGTCATACAGAGCATCTGCATTAAGAAGTTTCTCATATTTCTTTTGATTCAGATTTATTCTCACAACATGAGAATTTTTCTCATGTTCGACTATTGATGAAAATGCATCCATTAATTTTGATTTTCCGCACCTGCGAATCCCTGTAATAACTTTTATATCAGGTATATTCTTAACATCAGCAAGTCTTTGTAAATAATAATTTCGTTCTATTAATTTCATTTTATTCATCACCTCGGACACATTGTATGTCGTTTCGCATTTTGAAACAATTATAAATTTTGCGAAACAACAGCAATTCTTCCGGCAGCTGTCTCTCCCTGGGAGCCCCGGAATCCGGTCGGGAGAGACCTCAGTCACCTAACTGTTGCCTGCAAGATGCCGGATAATTCCCGGACCGGAAAACTCGGAAATCTTCTTGAATCCGGACTTCAGACTGTTTCAGGGATTCCGCCATGGACTTCAGCGCCGCCAGATACCACTCCCTGATGGTTGTCAGACCTTCGGAGGCTGTGGAAATCACGGCGGAAACCGCGGATCATGTACCCATGGCTCTGAAAATTGCCGGAAAAAGCATTTACGGCGTACGGTCCTTACGGAACACGGCCCTGATATTTTTAAAAATTTCATCGAACTCTGCCAGGATATCGGAAGAACAGAGTTTTTACGGACGGCACCCCGGATTTCCCGGGTGCTGATCCCGTCGGAATTCTGATTTCTCCGGTTCTTTACCTGATTGCAAGGTGTTTTTAAAATGCGGCAGAATTATCGGTCCCCATGTTTTCAGAAACGAATTCTCCCTGAAACGCCCGCCCCGGGCTTCTGACCGGGTAATGGCCTTCCGGGATCGGAACATTCTCGTCAGCGGGAACGGAAAGGATATCCCGCCGGGGGGCTTCCCGAAGTCTCCTCCTTTGACGGGGAAAAGCATCTTTATCTGTTTTCCGCGGACAGCCGGGCCTCCATCCGGTCATCCCCGCAGGCGGAGAAGGATATTCCCAGCCCCGCGGAGAGTCCCTTCTGACAGATGGAATTCAGAATCTCCGTCGAAAGCGGCTTTTTCCAGACAGCAGTCATAATCATCTCCTCCGGGATTGAGGCCGGCCACGGCACTTCGGATTCATTAGACGGGAGTTTTTGATTCCGGGCATGACCAAAAAAAGAACCGGATGTTTCCGGATAACCAGTACCGGTATCGCCTGCCGAATCTCAGCAGTGTTACCCTCTGCCGGACCTTAACCGGAGGTACTGTTCATATTTCGCAAAATTGAAAAGCTATCAATTTTGCGAACCAATAAACCATCTTGAAATATCCGCAATTTCTGTTCCTTCATGATGCATAATCTCATGTCCGGTTCTGGCGATAATCATCCTGGGGATCGCAGCTCATCTTTCCGTGCCCCAGAAAATCCCGGGGAGAGCAGATTTTCGGCCGGACGTTCCTGAGGGATACCTCCCTCATTCCTCCGGATTCGCTGTTTTTAAAAACATCCCGGCCCCGATATCCTTTCTTCCTCATTGTTGTAAAATACCGGCACTCCCGCAAACGGGAATCCGATTCCGCAAGACCCATGGAAGAAGCCAGCATGCAGATATTCGCCGATAATGTCTTTGATAACCCCGCCGAGATTATCGAGGTTTTTAGTCCTGATGATGTGAAAAAGGGAATTGACCGGGTGGAACACCTCCGGGATGCCGGATTCCACCTTACGGGCTACATCCGGTACGACCTTTCCAAACCTGCCGGAAACGGCATGCCTCTCATATATTTCGAGGCTTTCCGCGAAATTGCCGGACATTTCCCGGAGGAGTATTCCGGATCATCCCCGAATCTCCCGAATACCGCCGGAGGTTCGGGAACCATGCCCTTCGGCTCCTTTCTCATCCCGCTCATCAGTAGAGAGGAATACTGCCGCAACATCGACTGTATCCGGGAACGCATCCGTGACGGCATAACCTACGAGGTGAACTATACCTACCCCTCAATTCTGAAATCCAGCCTGACAGGAGAGGAGCTCTACCGGCAGCTTCTGCCCCGGCAGAAAACCCCCTATAACGCCTTTATTCAGAACCGTCACGAAACCGTGATGTCATTTTCGCCCGAACTGTTCTTCAGACTGGACGGCCGCAAAATTCTGACCCGGCCGATGAAAGGCACCATCCGCCGCGGCAATACCCCGGAAGAGGATACCGGCAACAGAAACTTTCTCATGAACGATCCCAAAAACCGTGCGGAAAATCTGATGATTACGGATCTCCTCCGGAATGATCTTGGCATCATAGCCAAAGACGGTACCGTCAGGGCCGATCGGCTTTTTGAAATCGAGGAGCACCCTACCGTGTTCCAGATGACCTCGGATATTTCGGCAGAGCTCAGAGACGACGTGTCTCTCTGTGAGATTATCAGGGCGCTCCATCCCTGCGGTTCCATCACCGGAGCTCCCAAGCTGTCAACCATGAGGGTGATCGCGGAACTCGAACCCTGGAATCGGGAAATCTACTGCGGAGCCATCGGTTACCTGCACGGAAACGAAACGGTATTTTCCGTTGCCATCAGAATCCTGCAGAAACGGCATGACGAACAGGATTACCGTTATTATGCGGGAGGGGCCGTTACCTATGACTCCAATGCCACCGCCGAATGGGAGGAAACCCTTGCCAAGACCCGATTTCTGGAAAGCGGATTTTCTCTTATCGAAACCGGAGCCGGGGATTGGGAGCGCCATCTGGCACGCCTCAGAAATTCGGCACGGGAACTCGGTTTTGCATGGAATCCCGAACTTGATTCCTTTGACTTTCCCGAAGACCGGGTTTCCCGCATCGAGCTCTTCAGGGACGGTCACTTCAAAGTGACCACAAGAAAGCTTCCGGATCCTGCAATTAAACCCCGGGTCAGAATTGCCGGAAAGACAGATTCCCATAATCCCTTTCTCTATCACAAAACCACCGTAAGAAGCCCGGCTCCCCGCGATTATTTTGAGGAAATCCGCACCAACGAAAGAAATGAAATCACCGAGGGAACCTTTACCAATGTGGCCGTCAGGACAGGAGACCGGATATTCACGCCTCCCGTATCCGCCGGACTTCTTAACGGAATCATGCGCCAGAAGCTCATAGAAGAGGGAGTGTTGCAGGAAAGAACCCTGTACCCCCGGGATCTGAAAAATGCCGACGCGGTATACTGTCTCAATTCCGTACGGGGAATGTTCGAGGTGGAACTATGCTTCTGATTGACAACTATGACTCCTTTACCTACAACATTGTCCAGTATCTCAGAATGCTCGGAGTCTCTCCTCTGGTCATTAAGAATGATGAGCTCACCCCGGAACAGGTCAAGAAGCTGGATTTTGACAGAATCATCATCTCTCCGGGCTGGGGTTCCCCGGAAAACTCCGGAATCAGCATGGACGTAATCGCCTGTTATCAGGACAGGAAGCCCATCCTCGGCATCTGTCTCGGAATGCAGTGCATCGCCCGGTACTTCGGGGCGGAAATTGTCCGGGCCCCCTGTCCCTGCCACGGGAAAAACTCGGACATCTTCTTCAGACCGGACTTCAGGCTTTTTCAGGGATTCCGCCAGGGCTTCGGCGCCACCAGATACCACTCCCTGATGGTTGCCAGACCTCCGGAGGCTGTGGAAATCACGGCGGAAACCGCGGATCATATTCCCATGGCCCTGAAAATCTCCGGGAAACGCATCTACGGCGTGCAGTTCCATCCGGAAGCCGTCCTTACGGAACACGGCCTTGATATTTTTAAAAATTTCATCGAACTCTGCTAAGATATCGGAAGAACAGAGTTTTTACGGACGGCCCCGGATTTGCCGGGTGCTGATCCCGTCGGAATTCTGATTTCTCCGTTTTTTCCCTGATTACGAGGTGTTAAATGCTGCAGGATATCGGTCCCCACGTTTTCAGAAACGAATTCTCCCTGAAACGCCCGCCCCGGGCTTCAGACTGGGTAATGGCCTTCCGTGACCGGAACATCCTTGTCAGCGGGAACGGAAAGGATGTCCCGCTGAGGCTTCCCGAAGTCTCTTCATTTGACAAGGGGAAGCTTCTGTACCTTTTTTCCGCGGACAGCCGGGCCTGTTATCTTTATACCGGGGATCCGGATGCGCTAGGTATCCCGGGTTTCTCCTGGCAGAGCACCGTGACGCTCCGTTCCGAAAACCCCCGGCTTATCTGCTTTGCCGGCTTCACAGCCTGGCACCTCCACAGCTGGTACATCACTAACCGGTTCTGCGGAAAATGCGGTGCCGAAACCGCGCATTCCGAAAACGAAAGAGCTCTCTTCTGCCCCCGCTGCGGGAATATAATATACCCCCGCATCGCCCCGGCGGTTATCGTCGGCATTACCGACGGAGACAGACTTCTGATTACCCGTTACCGGGATCGGCCGTACCGGGGACCTGCTCTGATTGCCGGCTTCTGCGAAATCGGAGAAACCCCGGAACAGACGGCCTCCCGGGAAGCCATGGAGGAGGTCGGTATCCGAATCAGGGATTTAACCTATGCGGGGTCCCAGCCCTGGGGACTGGACGGCAATCTGCTCATGGGCTTTATGGCCAAAGCTGACGGCAACACCAGGATCATCCGCGACGAAAACGAGCTCGCCGAAGCTGTCTGGCTTTCCCGGGAGGAGATTCCGGAACCGGATACCGTAATCTCCCTTACCAGAACCATGATAAGCAACTTTAAAAGGCACGGCTTCAATTTCGGGAACGGGAACGGCATTACAGGCGGAAATTAAGACGGGACTGCCGGAAATTCAAGGCTTGAAAATAATATGAACAGATACCTGATAATTACCAACGATACCGAAGCCCTGCCAAACCGGGCAACAGAGGATCATGTCCGGCGCCTCATGTGGGGAGAACATGAAAACGGCACTGCCGGTGTCAGGGAAATGGCGGACATTGCCCGGGAATTTCACGGCAAAATCACCTTCTTCGTGGATATCTGCGGCGCTCTGGACCGCAAGGACGAGGTACTGGAGGTAGCCCGCTGGCTGAATGATAACGGACAGGACGTGGAGCTGCATCTGCATCCGGAATACCTCCCGGAAACCTTCTGGAAATCCCGGGGCCTTCAGAATAACCCCAGATGGCTGAATCAGTACCTGGAAAGCGATCGGGACCGGCTTCGGCTTCTGATAAAAACCTTCGGAGGCGAGCTTGAAAGAGTCCTGGGCAGAAAATTAAACGCCTACCGGGCCGGCTCCTTCCGGTGGAACTCTCTCACTCCGGAGGTGCTCCGGGAATGCGGGATTCCCCTGGCCTTCAACAACACCCGGGCCTCAGTGGCAGAGGGACAGTGTCCCTATGCCGCGGGAGAACAGTATCCGTTCAGGTGGTCAAACGGCATTATCGAGGTGCCGGTAACCGAGCGCATTTTCCCGCCCCGATCCCGACACAACTGGTGGATTCGCTACCAGTACCCGCTCTGCAGCCTGGTGCGCTACAGAACCGGACTCGGCTCCTTCATTCCCTGCAGCATAAGCCCCCGGGATGAATTTGTGGTGCTGCTCATGCATTCCTGGTCATTCCTGTACCGCGACAGCGAGGGCTATGAATACTACCGGGACGACCAAAGGCTGGAGGGCTTCCGGAAGCTGCTCCGGAAAATGAGCCGGGATTTTGATATCATCGATTCCCGTGATTTAAAGTCTCTTATCGATTCCGGCAAATTTGAAATAAGGCACACCGAGGATCTCTCAAAAGCCGTGTATGTTCCGGAAACCCTGAAATTCAGGAATATCTCCCGGCAGAAGAACCTCCGGTTTAACAGCAGAATTCTTAAAAACCGGAATACTCCGGAAAAACCGCACGGGATTCATGCTCCGGGACGGTTCCTGGGCGGCCTTCAGAACTGTCTCCTGCCGGAAACTCTTTTTAAGTATCTCCGTTCCGAACACAACACCGGGCTTTATCACCTTTCCCTGACCAAAAAGGACGGCAGAACGGCAGTTGTCATCAGAAACAGAAGCTCCAACAAAATTGAAAAGAAACAGTATATCCCTCTGAACATCATTCATAACGTCAGCGATTTCAGGATCGGGGAGTATCTTCCGTTGCATATTGCGGCATCCGGAGCCATGGAGATTCTGGCCGGACTGATCTTCTACGACGGGCAAGGACAGCACATCGCAAGCTCGGTTCAGAAATGCAACTCCGACATCGTTGCCAGAATTCCCCGGAACGCGGCCCTGTTTTCCATAATGCTGCGGGTTCCGGAAGACTTCCGGGAGACAGAGCTGGCCTTTATCGCCCTGACTCCGGCGGATCCGGTCTCCGATTTCCTGTTTCCGATAACCGGAGCCTCCGGAAACCGGGACTCTCGTCTCAGTCTGACATTCCCCCGGGCTTCGAAATTCCCCGAAAAACCGCATCCGGATGCCACAGCCCCCGGGGATTATCTCAGACTGGCGGTTTTCCGTCCGGAAAACAGAAAGCACGGAGCCGTGATTGTTCTTCCGGAAAACGGCAGCCTGATAAGAAACCGGATCGCGGATTTCCCGGGATACAGCCGTTATCTTGCGGAAAAGCTTCATGATGAACTGACCGAATATACGGTTATCTATGCGGCAGAGCCCTTTCCGGACAGGAAGAACGGCTATGGCGGAAGCTGGTTCTTTGACAGAAACGGCGCAAGCGTCATTCCCGAACTGGCCGCAAGAATCAGGGAAATCCTGGGTGAGGATTGCCGGAACATCGTCTGCGCCGGCCATGGCATGGGAGCCACCGCGGCGCTCCAGCTTTCCCTGATCCTGAAGGCCGGACACTGCCTGTGCGACTTCATACAGGCGGATCTTCTCAAAAATGCGAATTTCGCAAAATTACGCGGAGATATTCTGAAGCTTAACGGGGCGAATCCGGAAGAGCAGGCATCAGGAGAGACGGATCCGGGAGACCATGACATTTCAAAGCTTCATGCCCTGATGAACCTGTTTCCGGAAAACTGCCCCCGGGCAATTCACTTCAATTTTGAAGGCAATAACTCCGCCATTGCGGATCTGGGGGCGGAGCAGGAAAAGCTGGATATCCGGATTAAAAAGTCCTGCTTTATGGCAGTCATTACCAAAAACGTAAAGGATCCGGTGTCAGACACGCCCTGTACCGCCATTCCTGTTAAGGAAGCGGCTTCCCTGCTCAGGATGATGCTAAAGGGCAACTACACAAACATGCTCTTAAGCAGGCAGCGGAACGGAACCTGATTCCATCGGGAAACGGCAGGAAAAACCCCGGGATACCGGGCTGTTCTCCGAGCTATTCGATGGTCTCGATGCGCTGATTTCCGGTTCCGTCGCCCCGGTGGCTCTTCTTTACAATATCGGCAATAAGCCCCAGGTTGCTTTCCTCAGCTGACGAGGAGAAGCTCCCCACGCTCCCGTCGTCGGATCCGGTATCATTGCTGCCGTGATGCACCAGCCGGTTTTCCCGGATTTCCTCCCTGAGCTCCCGGTTCTTCTCCATGATGATTTCCGACAGATCCTGCAGCTTGTTTTTCAGGGTCTCGGAATTCACCGGCTTTGAAAGCAGATCAATCATTCCGGCAACATGGCAGTCATGCCGCTCCTCGTCTGAGCTGTTGGCGGTCAGTGCCACTATCGGCATGCTGCGATAGCACGAAAGAATCTTTCTGGTGGCCTGAATGCCGTCCATCACCGGCATCCGGATATCCATCAGGATAAGCTCCGGAGGCTCCTGAAGCACCGCGGCCACCGCCTCTTCTCCGTTGGAAGCCACTCTGACACTGTGCCCCAGGTTTTCCAGCATGGTTTTTAGAACAAACTGGTTGATGCGGGAATCCTCCACCAGCAGGATACTGAAATGAACGTCGTAAAGCTTCCCGATCTTGCGGACCGAAGTGGCTCCGATAAGATCATTCCGGGCCACCAGACACGGAATTTCAAACCAGAAGGTAGACCCCTTTCCCAGCTCGGTTTTTATGCCGATTTTGCCGTCCATGCATTCCACCAGCCGTTTTGAAATGGCCAGCCCCAGTCCGGATCCGCCGTACTTTCTGGAAATCGAGCCGTCAAGCTGCTGGAACGGAGTAAACAGATTCCTGAGCTTGGCCCTGGGAATTCCGGGACCGGAATCCTGCACGGAAAACTTCAGCCGGTTTTCAAAGCGCTCCGCCAGAACCTTTACCCCGCCCTTTGCGGTAAATTTGACGGCATTGTTGATAAGGTTGTAAAAAATCTGGGACAGCCGGTGCGAATCTCCCACCACCATGACCGGGAAACTGTCTCCGAACTTCAGGGAAAGCTCAAGCCCCTTGTCATGAGCCCGGCCCTCCATCTGTCTCACCACCGAGCTTATGGTGTCTCTGATGTTGTACTTGCTCTTCTCCATAATCATGGTCTGGGACGATATATGGGAAAAATCCAGCACATCGTGAAGAATATTCTGCAGCACCGAAGCACTCTGAGACACACTCCTGAGATAGCCGCGCTGCTCCTCGGTGATGTTCTCGGAACTGCCGACGATCTCGATAAGTCCCATGATGGCCTGCAACGGGGTTTTGATTTCATGGGAGATCTCCGCCAGATAACGGGTGGAGGCGGAGCTTGCCTTTTCGGCATTTTCCTTGGCCTTGCGCAGAATCTGATTCTGACTGTGGCTTTTGGTGATATTGAGAAAGTTGCCCCGGTAGCCCGCAAAGCTGCCGTCAGCATTGTAGTAGGGTTCGCCGTTTACCAGCACCCAGATAATCCGGTCATTGTAGGAGCTCGGTACCTCCAGATTCACGATCAGATTGTGATTGGCGGCAATGTCGTGGTAGATTTTCTTTTTCAGATCCCTGGGGGAATCGTGAACATCCCACCGGATAAGATCCAGAAGCCGGGTTCCCACCAGACTCTGATACGGTGGCAGATCATTGTACTGATTCTGCATCAGTTCGGTATGGTCACCGGCAAAAACATGAATAAGCCGGAAATGATCATCCGTCTGCCATAACATCTCATATGACAGCCTTCGGAAGGTTTTTACCTTGTCCTGATAATCCAGAAGAGATCTGGTTCTGGCCCGCACCATCTGCTCCAGCTGGTTCCGGTACCGGAGATTAATCATGGCCTGGGTAAATACCGGAAGCACCTTCGTGACATCCCGGCGACTCCTGAGATTCATGGCGAACCGTTCTCTGCTCAGGCAGACAAACAGAAACTTTTCATCATGAAGCAGGAGCGGAATCAGCATGGCGCTTCTGAAAAGCTCCCGGAATGCCGGATCCCCGTTACGGAAATCCGGGGAGCTGACAGGGTCATAAAGCACCTGAATCCCGCCCCGGAAGCATTTTTGAAGGACGGCAGAATTGGTCCAGGCCATGTTTTTAAGAGCAGGATCGGAAACATACACTACCGAAAAGTCAGCGGAATCCTCCGTCCTGGAAAGAACCGCCACCTCGTTAAAACTGACAAAGGTGTGCATGGAGCGGATCAGCACCTCGTACTGCTCCTCCTCCCCGAAAACATGTTCCAGATCCTTCAGCATCCCGAACAGGCTTTTCTGGGAGGCATGCTGCCATGTTTCCCGGTCTTCGGAAAGGGCATGCAGCAGAAAACGGATTTTGTTCCGCTCTTCCAGAGAGTATGTGGAAAAAAACTCCTCGCCATTCATAAGCAGTTCCCTTTAACCGAGGTCCTTTTCCAGAAACCACACCGAGGATATCACGTAATTGCACATTATGTATTCCATGTTATCCATATCCTTGGCAAACTCTCCGTGCTGGGGGGTTGTAACGAACGGAAAGTTCTCGCTGGCCCTGACCTGGGAAACGACGCTGTCTGCATATCCGGATTCCCGTTCCCCCGTGGAGTAGCTGTCGCACATATAATGCAGAGCTCCCAGAACTGCCCGGTCCGAAGGACACCTCACCCTGCCGAAATACCGCACAATGTCATTGGAATTTACGGACATGAGACAGACCCGCATCCCTTTTTCCCAGATATTGGAGATTCTGAGGGAGCGATCCGGATTAACCTGCACCGGATAAGTGATATTAAAGCGTACGGTTCCCCTGATGTCGGCAGTCTGCCTGGCGATGGTCCACCGGCTGCGCAGTTTGAAAAGCTCCTGATTGATCTTGTCAGGACTCCAGGAGGAACTGTCCCGGTCCAGCCACCTGAAAAGCACGTCTGCCGCCGGCTGATTGTCAATTTCGGAAATGACATCCCCGAAAGCCTCGGTAACCACGCCGTGATGACCTTCCGGCTCACAGCTGCTTTCGCCGGTCACCAGAACATCGCAGTCCGTGTACAGAAACGTCATCACATAAAGACTTTTTCCGGTCAGAATCCCCTCTTCGGTGAAGACCGTCACGTCTCCTTCCGATATATCAAACATTCCGCCGGCAACCTGTACCGAATCACCCATATATTCGGCCAGCGCATGCGCAAAAGGCAACTGGGCATTCTCGGTGCAGTGAAACATGATGAGATCCGGGAACACCCCGCATAATCCGGCTTTCTCGGATATTACGTTGAACACCCGTTCGGAATCAATACCACTGTCCCCGGCATAAATTCCGGCAAGGCTTCCCAGTGATACATCATCGCCGGAAAAGGCCAGAGCTATAACGCCTCCGCTGCCGGATACCTTCGGCTCCCTGAATCTGTTTACCGAAAACCGGCTTCTGGAAACTCCGCCGGCAGAAAGAGCGGATTCCGCATTTAAATTTCCGATGAGCACATTCCTGTCAAAAGCCCCGTTTTTCACACTCATTCCAACAACGGGAATCCCCGGGAAGAACTCCAGAGCGGCAGTCCTGAGCCTGGCGGGAGACAGCGATTTCTGAAAATAAAGACACACCCCTGCCGGCTTCCGGCCGTCCTTAAGAATTTCCCGGGCCAGATGCTCCACGGCATCTCTTTCATCGGAAAGCATGGAACCGGCAGTAACAATCTGCATATGCTCAGAATTCCTTAAGATCTTCCGCCGTGAGTCTGGAAACGGCGTCCCTGGTTTCCGCCAGAGTGCTTATGAATTTTCTGATTTCGGCATCCATGTCTCCGACAGCCACCCCGGACTTGCATTTTTTGTCAAGACTGAGAGCCTGTTCCAGAGCGTCGGCGGCACCGTAGGTCTCCAGAACCGACTTCTGGGTATGAATGTCGCGTGCCAGAGTCTCAAAATCTCCGGACGCCAGCGATTTCTGAAGACGCTCAATGGTTTCCGTGGATTCCTGAACATAGACATCCCGGATCCCCGGAAACATCTCCGTTCCCACATCGTTAACCATGGCGCGCAGGATGGTCATATCTATAATCATTTTTAATCCGTCCTGATGTCCTCTTGTATAAAAATCCGGGACATCTTAATCACTCAAAAAATCAGGAACTGCGCGAACAATTCCCAAGACCGCATAATAACAAGAGTTGCGCAAAAAAAATGCAATAGCTGTCAAAAACGCCGCACGTTCGGAAAGCGAAAATCTCAAAAACCGACATACTCCAAACTTTAGACACTTTTTCTGACCGCTCCCGGAATTCCGGCATGAAATTACGCCGTTCCGTCTTGAAAAACGGCCGAAATTCAGTCAGTGCTTTTGAAGTACACTTCTCCGGTTTTAACAATTTCTCCGGACTTCTGCCACCGGGAGATCTTGCGGTAAAGCGTGGAGGGCACCAGTCCCAGCTCCTCGGCTGTCCGGGACACCGATCCGGAATTCCGCCTGAGAATCTCCAGAATATAAAGCTTCTCCACCTCGTCCAGCGGAAGAGCCCCGCCGCTGATATCCACCGAAAAGCTGTCGGTGCCGCGGGACGGCGTCGGAGGTGGCAGAACTTCGGGAATCTTCGGGGAAGACGCGGCAGACCTGTTCTCCGGTCTGTTATCTGATATGTCCTGAGAAAATCCGGTATCGGCCTCCTGCACGGAATGCCCGTCATTGCGGGATTCCGCGGAAACGATATCCGGCGCACCGGATATCCGGTATCCGTCTATGATTCCGAAACCTCCCGCGGATCTGAAAAACCTGGCGGGAGTGCTGTAGATGCTGCCGGTATTTCTCATAAAGGTATCCGAGGTAACGGCATTCTCGTTTGCCGGGGCATCTCCCTGCATCATGTCCCTTGGCAGCATGTCCCGGGTCATCACCTCTCCGGTGTTCAGCACCACCGCCTGATGCACCATATTCTGGAGCTGCCGGACATTTCCGGGCCATGGGCGGCTCATGAGATACGCCTCGGCATCCTTTGAAAAACCGATAAAGCCTTTCTTTTCCTCATCGGAATACTTCTTAAGAAAGTATCTGGCAATCAGGACCACGTCAAAACCCCGCTGCCTCAGCGGCGGGAGGTGGATATGAATCACATAAAGGCGATAGAACAGATCCTCACGAAAACGCCCCTTCTTAATCTCCTCCATGGGATTTCTGTTGGTGGCGCAGATAATCCGGACATCCACCTTTTCATCCTTTAGGGATCCCACCTTATGGAAAACAGAGCTCTGAAGGAAGCGCAACAGTTTTGACTGCAAATCAATACTCATTTCGCACAGCTCATCCAGAAACAGCGTGCCCCCGTCCGCCTGCGACACGGCTCCCTGATGATCCTGAGTGGCTCCGGTAAAAGCCCCCTTAACATGTCCGAAGATTTCGCTTTCCATAAGCTCCCGGGGGATGGCCGCGCAGTTGATGGCCACAAAGGGGCCCTTTCGGGAGGTATTCATTTCATGAAGAACATTGGCAGTTACATCCTTGCCGGTGCCGCTTTCGCCGGTAATAAACACCGAAGCATTGGAATACCGGACTCTGCTTATCCTGTCAAAAACCGCCTTGATGGCGGGAGATTCCCCGATAAAGCCCCCGGGAATACTGTTTCCCGGAATAAAAGGCTCCGCCAGGGCCGACAGCTTGATCTTTTCGATGGTGTTGTTCAGGGTAGTACGGAGACGGTCGGTACTGATGGGCTTTTCCAGAAAATCATAGGCTCCCAGTCTCATGGATTCCACCGCATAATCCACGGAGCCGTTGGCCGTCATGACGATGGTTACAATTTTAAGTTCCTGCTTCTGAATGTATCTCAGGATGTCCATCCCCTTCACATCCGGAAGCCAGAGATCCAGAAGAATGATTTCCGGCTGAAACTCATTAATGATCTCCATGGCCCGAACTCCGGTTTCGGCTACGCGTACCGCAGCATCAAGCTGCCTGGCCACGGCGGCATAAACCATCCCCAGCGATTTTGAATCCTCGACGATTAAAATTCTGACCTTGTAATTCTCCAGCATAGTCGGCTATCAGAATCCCCTTTAACTCCGGAACAATACAGTACCGCCCTCCGGGAAAATCCCCGCCGGCGAAACAGATCGATTCTACCCCATTACCGTCCGGCATTGTTTGACAGGAGTTATGCTTTTGAACCCGCGTTTTCCGGAAATCTCAGGTCTTCTGCCCGTTCGCGAACAATGCCGTTTTCCTGCGGCTCCCGCGGTCTCATCTGAAATCCGCAAGATTGCATAACGTCGCAATCTTGGTAAAATAGCTCAGCTTTAACGATTATCAGAGGTCAGAGTCAGGAAATGGAACGCAGAATTCTCCTTACCGAATGCCCGGATGCCAAGGGGCTTATCGCAATGATTACCGGAGCCTGCTTCAGGCATCAGTTCAACATCATCAAAAACGATCAGTTCGTATCCGAAGCTGACAGCCGCTTCTTTATGAGAACCGAAATCGAAGGCGATTTCGAAAACGGAAACGGCGACCGCATGGTGGACGAAATTTTAAGCTCCATACCGGCCGGCGGCCGCTGCCGTCTTGAACCTGAAACCCGGAAGAAAATTCTCATTCTGGTCACCAAGGAACCGCATGTTCTCGGGGATCTGCTTATGAAGAGCTACTCCGGTGCCATGCCAATCGATATCGTGGGGGTTATCGGGAACTACAGCGTTCTAGAGGATCTGACCGCCAAATTCAATATTCCCTACGTCACGGTAAGTCATGAAGGAATTTCCCGCGAAGAGCATGAAAAACGCATGCTGGAGGCCATTTCAAAGTTTGAAAGCGACTATATCGTGCTGGCCAAGTACATGAGAATTCTCTCTCCGGAATTCGTAAACCATTTTCCGAAGGGCAAGATGATCAATATCCATCACTCCTTCCTGCCGGCCTTCATGGGGGCCAAACCCTATCAGCAGGCCTTTGACCGGGGGGTGAAGATCATCGGGGCCACCGCTCATTTTGTGACCGAAAGCCTCGACGAAGGGCCGATCATTGCCCAGGATGTCATCAAGGTTAATCACAACTATTCGGCCGAAAGCATGGCCAGGGCCGGACGGGATGTGGAAAGAATGGTGCTGGATCGGGCTCTCGGCAGAGTTATTGCCGACAAGGTGTTTATTCACGGCAACAAGACCGTGGTGTTCTGATAATACCCGGCTTTCCGAAGATCAGGAAAACTCCGCCGTTCCGAGTAAGGTTTTCGGGACGGCGTTTTTTTTGGCAGAATATCTCCGTCCCAAGGCAGCTCCGTGTTCCGGAACGGAATCCGGGGGATTGATCCGCCATCCTTTAAACAGTGCGTTCCCGGTAATGACATGCTGTATTGAGTGCAGCAGATGCGGCAGCAGCTCAAAAAAAAAACACCAGCCCCCGCTTTTGAAGACTGGTGTTCCTTTCATGTGAGCTTTACAGCTTCAGTACCTTGATTAATCCTCCCTGGGCTTCGCGAGAATGGTGATGGAAGGTCCCTGGATAACGCTGAGTTCAGTGGTGCATTCATCAACTCCCGGCAGAACCAGGGGAGCGGTACCTTCATCCGCCTCGACCGCAAAAACCGTGACCATTGTCATAAACAGGAGATTCCCGGCACGGTTCCGAGGGACTTTTATGAGCAGAAATGCTAAAATATAAGGTGTTGGGTTGTACCCAAAAGATATCAATATCGGAGGATGCTGTTATGGACGCATCATCAATCAGTTCAGACAATTACGGCATGGAGGCCATGCAGGTCGCCCTTGCCAAGAAGGCTCAGGAAGCTGACGGTCAGATGGCTCTCAAGCTGATTCAGGATACTGCGCAGACCAACCCGGGAACCCTGGCTTCCGGCGGTTCCAGAGTTCATATAAACGCTGCGGGTGCCGTTCCTTCGGATCGTCTGGGCTCCAATATCAACATCGTAGCCTGATTTCGAGGTTTGCCGGTTCAAAAGCAAGAGGAGTGCGAAAGTGCTCCTTTTGTTTTTTTATATCATTTTTGAACCAGTTATCATTTATTAATTTTTGTGTTTCATTAATCATTTTCTTGCTGTCTGATCTTTGGAATCCCGGTCGCTCTTTTTCCATAAATCCCGTTCCGATAACGTTTTTTGTCTGGAAGAAGGTCACACCAGACACACAATATCTGAGACTTTGATAATTACACCACCGCCATATATTGTGTTTTTGTTATTAATTATCTTTGATAATAAATAATTAAGAAATACTTTACATAATCGCACTGATTTTATTAACAACGGATTCGCAATGTGCCACAATTCAGCTCATAAGGGGATTTTTCTCCGTATAACTGAATATGCTTTAACCACACACGGAATTTAAACACAGTAACACCGCAGGCTCCTCACGGATGCACTTACGGAATACAGGTCTTCATATTTGCCTTATAACAAAGAGAGGTACTATCATGAACGATGCCAATTCTGATGTTTTTTTCACAGTACTTGAATACTCAGGCGATTTTCTGGTTTTTGCAGCTCTGATGGCCATGATGATTCTGGGGATTGTTTCCCTGTAATAGCAGCCGTTTTCTGCCCCGACTGATTTTCCGTTTTGTTTCTCTTAACCGGGGACTTCCCCGGTTTTGCATTTCTCCCCGGAGACACTTTTTTCTTGCCCTCATTCCTCGCGGACGGTCATAACACCCCGGACACTTCGGAGTTCCCGTGCCCGGATTTTTCCTGATTCGGAAAAATAAAAAGAGCCTGCGGAAACCGGTTCCGGAGGCTCTTTGGTACAGGGCTTTAAAATCAGAATCCCGAAAATAAAGCCCCGGAGTTAACTGCCTTACCTGACAGTAATGGAGGCTGTCTCGTTATAGGCATTGAAGGTTCTGTCCGTCAGCCTGGAGATATACCCGCTGCTCATCAGAGGCACGGACACACCCTTGTGAGCGGCCTTGACGACATAGGCAAAGGAAACAACCTTGGCGTTATTTACTGACTGATGCACTACCAGTCCGGCATCGCCCCTGGTGATATCAGGATAGCCGAACTGATCCGCCTTCAGACTCGGATAGCGCTTCTTGATGTCCCCCTTGGTAAGGGTGTTGACCAGGATGGTGTTGGACGGGATCTTGCTCTCAAATGCCAGATTGCCGCTGAAGGCAGTCTTGAAGGTGAACTCGTTAACCACCAGAAGATCATCGTTTACCTTCAGGCTGATCGGTCCCTTGATCTCCTTGCCGTTACGATCATAATAGCGCTGCGTGAAACGAACGATGCCGTTAAAGGGGGTCTCGGCAGCCACGTAGTCGTTAACGGAAACGGTAGCCACAGCCAGCTCTGAGGAAGAATTGGAAACCATTACGGAATTATTCTTCAGAGTATAAGTGGCACTGGCCTCGGGAGTCTTGCTGTGAGCAGACATGTCAATCACAATCGCCTTGCTGGCATCGCTGAGATAACCTCCGGCAGAGAGGAATCCGAAGAGCCCGTTAAGCTTCTTTGACACTCCGGCATTTATGGAGGATCTAATCAGAGCCAGGGCATCGTGGTGCACGCTGTTAATCCGGTAAGGGAAGTACAGCAGGAGCTCCTTGTAGAAGTTCACGTCATCGTACACCCGGTAGGTATTTGCCACAATGTTGTACTTGTCGTTAACGGCCTTGAGAACATCGGCACCTCTTTCAACCGCCATCTTCTGTCTCTCGGTATCACCGTACATTCCGAAGATGTCGGCATAGTACGCCAGGGACTCGATTTCCGGCTTCTCCTTCTCGAAGGTACTGTCAAACTTGTAAATGGCGTTGGTCTTGACATTTACCCCCATTTTCGCAAGCGCGTACATGGAGAGTGCGGCAGTGTTGTCGCTGTCATCGCTCTGCATGTCAATGAGGGTATTCTTCAGGTTGCCCATGATGGTCTTGTTGACATTGAAGCCGGAATTGTTGGCCTCGGCCAGGAAAAGCGCAATATATGCCAGAGCATACCGCTGCTCCTTCCAGGACTGGAAGTAGCCGGTAACGTTGCCGTACATGTCAAGCTTTGACTGTACCAGGCCCACGGTATCGTTAATGTACTTCTTCATCCTGTTGAGCTCCTTCGGATCCCCCTTCTTGCTCTTTTCCATTTCGGAAAGAACGGAGAGAATCGCGAGGCCGGCGGCACTGTTGTCAAACACGCTGCCGTACATGCTTTCGGAATCCAGGAATCCGGAGACAATCTTGCTGACATCGGAAAGCGGATACTTGCCGAATCTGGCCGTAGCCTGCGCCCCGTCCGCAAAGACATTGTCAAAGGTCACCTTCTCGCTCTTGCCGGGGTTTATGGCCACAATGCGGTTTTCCTGCATTTTGGACATCGGATTCAGCACGGCGATTTCCTTGCGGGTACTGAAGCTGTAGCCGTCGGAGGTCACCTTAATGTCGATAAAGCCGTCACCGGACTTAATGGCATCAACGGTTACCGGAGTTTTGGCCACTGCCTTGTCCGCCACATCAATCTTGCCCCTGTCGGCGCACTTCAAAGTACCGGAGCAGGTGATCTCATAGCTGTAGGCCGCTTTCTTTCCGGAAATGTTATTAATGGAGAAATCAGCCTTCAGGGTGTCCCCCTGATGCAGATAGTACGGCATGTTCATTCTGGCCACCGCGGAATCCCGGATTTTGACATCCTGAGAATAGGATCCCAGCTTGTCGGGAGACCAGGCGCTTACCATCAGGGAAGCGGTGCTGCTTATGGCGTTAAGATCATAATGAACCGTGGCATAGCCGTTTTCCACCTTTATCTTCGGAGAATAATGGGAAAGGAGCTCCCTGGTGATATTGCTGAGCGACGGGGTCTCCGCAGGCAGGTCTTCGGCACCGTCGTCACCATAACCCTGACCGTTGTGATCCACACTCTTCATAATGTATGAATAGGGATCATAGATCTGGGATCTGAAATTCTTCTGATTGTAGATGGCCTTGTCAGGAGAAGGTGCCTTCTGATTGTTGAGGCTCAGAATTCCCCTGTCAACGAGAGCAGTCGTCAGGTAGGTGTTCGCATCGGCATTGTCAACCTTAATTCTGATATCCACGCCGCTGTTAGGCTTAACCTCCGGAACCTCCGCGGAAATCTTCAGAGTGTCGGCACTCTTGTCCATGGCAAGATAAGCCACGCCGATGGATCTCTGGGAGCCCAGATACTTGTTCTCGGTGGCGGCATAGGTGGTCAGAATGGCATAGGTACCGTTCACGAAGTCGGGGGTTATCTTCAGAGGAAGCTTGTTGTGCCCCTTTTTGACTTCGTAGTGGTACATGTTGTTGGCACCGAGACCGTCCAGCACCAGATCGGCATATCCGCTGTAGGAGCTGTCAAACTCAAAGTAGGCAGTATCGTTAACCTTGTAGGTTTCCCTGTCCGTAAAAAGCTCGAATCTGTCCGGATATTTCGGGTTTTCGCAGGACATGGAGCCCACATAGAAATTGACGGAGGTTTCCAGATCGCCGTGGGTCAGTCTGGCAACATAGCTCCCGTCCTGGAAGGTATAGGCAATCCGGCCACTGGTATCGGCTCCGAGATCCATCACCCCGGCGGTTACCGGACTCAGATATTCGTTTTGGAAATAATTCCACGAGCCGTTGTTGTAAACAAACTGATAGGTGATGTTTCTCTTGTAGATGGCATAGTCCACCTTGCCGCTGTGAAGCTTGCCGGACTGATCCGCCAGAATCACCCTGAAGTCGGACTTATGGGGATCATCCTTGCTGAAATCGGTTTTGATACCGGCCATGGGTTCCGGGAAGCTGAGCTTGTAGCTCTGCGCCTTGGAAATCAGCTTGGAATTCGGGTCGGTGAAATTAAGACTGAGATCAATCACCTGCGGATACTCAGAAGCCGTTTCCAGAGAACTGAGGTTAATGGTTATGTCACCGGCACTCCCGGATTCCACCTCATTAAGGCCGCCGTAGTTCTTCAGGTTCTCGAACTCCTTCTGATTGGGGCCGAAGTAGTAGTCCTTGTATTTCTCCACCGGGTGATTGTCAGGCTTGAGAATATAGTTTCCCGACATGGTGATTCCCGGAGCCGGGGCATCATAGATATATTTGGTCCTGATCTCGATAAGTTCGTCCTTCGAAATCACCGGCTTTTTGGTGACAATTACCGGATCAATACTGGAAGGAATGAAGTTATCCACAGTCACTCTGGTGGTACTCAGTACGTTGTTCCTGTCAAAACCCAGCACGAACCTCCAGGTGCCGGTCACGGAATTGCTGTCAAACTCGAACTCGTAATCGAAGGCGCCACTGGCCGGATTGGAAAGAGTGGCCTCCTTGTACAGAAGCCCGTCCGGACGGTAGACCATCAACTTGAGAGCCTTGACGGAGGCCGCTCTGAGCTTGCTGTCCCGTACAATTGCCTCGTAGTACACCTTTTCGCCCGGACGCACCAGGGTTCTGTTGGTATATGCATATACATTGAAATCAGGATTCAGCTGCACGGCAGATGAGGTCTTGACGTTTTCGATTACCAGCGGACTTACGCGGAGATCCTGACTGTAGAAATCCCCGTCCCTGACCACATTGAGGAGCACCGGCTCCTGAGAGTTTTTGCCGGTAATGGCATCCCTTGAGAAATGCGCATAGCCGTCCTTGCCGGTCATGGCCGTGGCGATAACCTCGTTGGCAGCATTGATGAGAGTGGCTTTGGCATTGGCCAGAGGCTTTGCGGTGCCGATGGATCTTACCGCAATGTCAATGCCGCTGTTCTTCTGATAAGTGGTAAGGCCGATATCGGAAATCACCACCGATTTGGCCACCATCAGGGCGCTGTACTTGTCCTGAAGCTCGGAAAGACAGGCTCCGGTGCTGTCGCACGGCACCAGATCCGGAGAGGTGACGAGCAGGGTGTAAACTCCGGAATCACCGCTGCCTCCCAGGTCCCTGAGATCCACCATGGTAATCTGCCGGCTGTTTACCTTGCCGCCGGCATCGTACTGCTTTGTCCCCAGAAACTTGCCATGGGACATTATGTAATTAATGGTGTCCCAGCGATCGTCAAGAGAATCGGTGGCCCGGGAGGTATAGCTGGCCAGATCGCTGGAAGACATCCGGTAGAGGGAGACCCGGAACTTGTCCATATTGACGCTCTCCAGGGCCACCTTCTTTTCGGCGGAAGCCCTGGAAATAATGTTGCCGGGCAGGAAATTCACCGTGGGCTGATGATCGATGGTGGTGAAATCTACGGAAACATCCTTCGGAAGTCTGGTATTGTTGGCGGCCTTGAGTCCCTCCTTCAGAGTCACCTGATACTGGGTTCCGAACTGAAGACCTGAAAGACAGAGCGACCTGTCGTTAATGAGAGCTTCCGGCTCCTCGGTCTTGTTTGTGGATTTGTTAAGTACCTTTATATAAGACGCCAGCACCTTCGGGGTGTTGTCAGGATTGTCCATGCCCTGATTCATTATCAGACATGAGGTGGCGGCGCCGGTCTGATTTTCATCTATAACCCTGAGCACTTCAATACCGCCGGCAGCCATGCTGAGCGAGGCATACCCGGTACCGGAAATGGCAATTAGCGATAATGCCAGTTTGGATAGTTTCATCGTCGTAAATCCCTGTATGATAAACATTTTAGGTTTCATCATGCTTCAGTCCCGGGATCGCCCGAATCCCGCACAGCCGCGGAAGCGATGGCTTCAGGAGCCGGATGATGCACCGATAAGACTGAATTATGAACAAAAACCGCCGAGTTCTGAAAATATCAATTTTATTCCCTCACCGGACTTTTTTAAAGCATGTCATCCCCCTTTTCCCGAAGCTCAGAAATACAGGCACGGTATCCCGAATCATGCGCAATGGGACTTCAGAACTTCCGGCACGGCCGTAATCCCCTCCTGCCGGAATAAACCGCCATGTAAAATATTTTGATTAATGTCAAAAAAATTACCACCTGTTACAGTTCAATCGGCTATAATTACGCACGATTTCGCAGCACCGGGAATCAACAAGGCATCTCAGGATGTGTGCACTGCATTTTACGGGGATCCCGTAATCCGACATTAACCAAACTTTTAAAGAGGAAGGCAGCATAAATGCAGAGAATTTTACTCAGATGTAAGCTTCACCAGGCCAGGGTAACCCACTCCGTACTGAATTATGAAGGCTCCTGCAGCATCGACATGGATCTTCTGGACGCCGCCGGCATTGCGGAGCACGAACAGATTGACATCTACGTCGTGGAAAACGGGGCCCGTTTTCACACCTATGCCATTGCCGCCGAAAGGGGCTCAAAAATAATCTCTCTTAACGGAGCAGCTGCCAGGATGGCCGCCGTGGGTGATCGGGTAATCATCTGCGCCTACGGAATTTTTGACGAAAGCGAGGTTGCCGCGCACAAGCCCAGCTTGGTTTATCTCAACGAAAAGAACGAAATCGTCCGTACCAGCAAGGACCTTCCGGTTCAGCTGGGCTAGCGGATAATCTGAAATATGAACAGGAATACCGGGGTATTCCTGTTTTTTGCAATTTTAAAGAATGACTGAAAACACCATCAAACTGATTGTCGGACTGGGAAATCCCGGAACGGAATACGCCAGATCCCGGCACAATCTCGGATGCGATCTTCTGAACATGGTAGCCGAACGGCACCGCATATCACTCCGGGAAGAATCGAAATTCTTCGGACTCGCCGGCCGCGGCAGTATCGGCGGCCATGAAGTAAGAATGCTTTTTCCGACTACCTTCATGAATCTGAGCGGCAAAAGCGTTTCCGCCCTGGCAGGCTTTTATAAAATTGCTCCGGAGGAGATTCTGGTGCTTCACGACGAACTGGATCTTCTGCCGGGCACTGCCAGACTCAAGATCGGCGGCGGGACCGGTGGCCACAACGGTCTCAAAAGCATCGTGTCGTGTCTGGGCAATTCCCAGAACTTCTGCCGGCTCAGAATCGGCATCGGAAAACCGGCAGGTCACGGCGAGGTTATAAATTTTGTGCTGGGAGCTCCGGCCCCGGCGGAAAAAAAGCTTATTGACGCCGCCCTGAACGAAGCTCTGGAATGCATTGAAATCATCTTCAATCAGAATCTGGCCCGGGCCACCAACCGTCTCAACAGTTTTAAAGCTAGCAAGGAGTAAGAAATGGGTTTTAACTGCGGCATTGTAGGTCTTCCTAACGTTGGCAAATCAACACTGTTCAATGCTCTTACCAAGGCGGGGATCGCCGCTGAGAACTTTCCGTTCTGCACCATTGAGCCGAATACCGGCATTGTTCCGGTACCGGATCCCCGGCTGGACGCCCTGGCTGAAATCGATCACCCCCAGAAAATTGTTCCCGCCGCCATGGAATTTGTGGATATTGCCGGACTGGTAAAGGGAGCCTCCCGGGGCGAGGGACTCGGCAACCAGTTTCTGATGAACATCCGGGAAACCGACGCCATTGCTCATGTGGTGCGCTGCTTCGAGGATCCCAATGTGATTCACGTCAGCAACAAAATCGACCCGGCCGCCGATATTGACGTCATCAACACCGAGCTGGCCCTGGCCGACCTGGATTCCTGCGAAAAGGCTCTTAAAAGACTTGAAAGAAAGGCCAAGGGCGGCGACAAGGCAGCCATCAAAGAAACCGAAGTGCTCAAAAAATGCCTCCCGGCTCTTAATGAGGGCAAAAAGCTCAGCACCCTGGGACTGACCGCCGAGGAAAAGCTCCTGGTCCGGGAATGCGGTTTCCTGACTCTGAAGCCCACCATGTATATCGCCAATGTGGCTGAGGACGGATTTACCGATAATCCGCATCTCGACACGGTTACCGAAATCGCCAAAAAGGAAGGCTCGGTGGTAGTACCGGTATGCGCCGCCATCGAAGCCGATCTGGCCACCATGGACGATGCCGACCGGAAGGAATTCATGGACAGTCTCGGCATTGCCGAACCCGGCCTCAACAGGGTAATCAGAGCCGGCTACAGTCTTCTGGGACTGCAGACCTTCTTTACCGGCGGACCGAAGGAGGTCAGAGCCTGGACCATTCCGGTGGGTGCCACTGCCCCGAAGGCCGCAGGAAAGATTCACACCGATTTCGAAAGAGGCTTTATCAGAGCGCAGACCATCAGCTATGAGGATTACATCAGGTACCACGGCGAACAGGGCGCGAAGGAAGCCGGCAGAATGCGGGCCGAAGGCAAGGACTATGTCGTTAAAGACGGCGATGTCATAACCTTCCTGTTCAATGTCTAACGCAGGTTCCCTGCCCTGAGGCAGATCCTGAACACCGGCATGCCCGACAGACAGTAGCCCCGGAAAGCAGTTTCCGGGGTTCTTGTTTAAGAGGGCCGGATAATCAGTTTTCAGTGCCGGACCGAAAAAATTCCCCAGCACTGCTTCAGAGCCTCAGTAATCCGGGTTGTCATTGACCTTTGCTCGTAAAACAGACATTTTTTGTTCAAAAAGTAAGCAATTACCAAATTTTTCAATTTTTTTGAAAAAAAGTGTTGACTAATATCCCTTTAAACCCGATAATTCACCCCGCTTTCACAAGCAAATTAACTTCGGCTACGTAGCTCAGTTGGTTAGAGCATCGCACTCATAATGCGGGG
>Ga0256407_10004085_pt1 | contig 24824 bp, 21 predicted proteins | sample RumenRJG_04DNA_FD_193489 | JGI IMG/M metagenome (GOLD analysis project Ga0256407, IMG submission 193489) | Bovine rumen microbial communities from Lethbridge, Alberta, Canada - RJG_04 | ecosystem: Host-associated > Mammals > Digestive system > Stomach > Rumen | place: Canada: Alberta... | reverse complement strand
CCGAAATCGACCCGATTTGCGCACTCCAGGCCGCCATGGAAGGCTACGAAGTCAAGACCCTCGACGAAGTCGTGAGCATGGCCGACATCTTCGTGACCACCACCGGCAACACCGGCATCATCAGCGCAGCGCAGATGAGCAAGATGAAGCACCGCGCCATCGTGGGCAACATCGGCCACTTCGACAACGAAATCGACATGGCCGGCCTCAAGAAGATTCCGGGCATCAAGAGGAACGAAATCAAGCCGCAGTACGACGAATGGATTTTCCCCGACGGCCACAGCATCCTCGTGCTCGCCGAAGGCCGCCTGCTGAACCTCGGCTGCGCTACCGGTCACCCGAGCTTCGTGATGAGCGCTAGCTTCACAAACCAGACCATCGCACAGATTGACCTCTGGCTCAACGCCCAGGGCAAGCAGACTGTCGCCGGCATCAAGTACGAAAGCGGCGTCGTGTACACACTCCCGAAGATCCTCGACGAAAAGGTCGCACGCCTGCACCTCGAAAAGCTCGGCGTCCACCTGACCACGCTCACCAAGGCCCAGGCCGACTACATCGGCGTGCCCGTGGAAGGCCCGTACAAAGCGGATCACTATCGTTATTAGACGAGAGGACGCCAGCTTCGCTGGCTACAGACGAGATAAACGATACTAGGCGCTTTAGCGCCTTAGTAGAGTTATCCTCTATGAGGAGACGAGAGAAGCGTCATCCTGAGCCACGTAGTGGCGAAGCCGTCCACCCAGACCCGAATATCAAAGTCCCCCGGCACCTGCCGAGGGATTTTTCTTATACTCTGTTCTTACCGGTTCCAGCCGGAATGCCCCTCGCCGTAATAGAGGGCGGCATCTTCGGGCCCGAAGTCGTCGGCTACGGTATCGCGCGGAGAGAGCCACCCGCGCATCTTCTTGATGCGGGCGCGACGTTCTTCTGCAGAGCGTTCTTCTGTGGCGCGGCAATCTTCATTGTGTTTTTCGTCAAGTGAATCGGCCATGCACAAAAAGATAGATTAAAATCCTCCAAAAAAAGATTATTTTAAAAGCATGAGCGCAAAAAATCAATACATCCTTTCTGCAGCGGCATTCGCCGTCGCGGTGGCATGCTCCGCCTCGCTTGCCCCGTCCGCCTTCGCGCAAACGTCATCCGACACCGTCTCGTTCGTGAACTTCGAGAACCGCGAAGTCGGCGTGTACGGCAATGCAGAGGCCAAGGAAGACTTCAAGCGCAACGACTACGACAAAAGCTGGTGGTACGCCATGGACAAGAACAATGGCGAAAACTCCAAGGTCGTATACGACGGCGAAGAACACGGAAACGTATTGCAGCTCAAGTACCCCAAGGGCTGCGTGGGCCCGAACGACAACGACACGCCCGCCTGCGCCGCACAGATAATACAGCCTCTCGTGAAAACCGCCGACACCATGTGGAGCGCCTACGACATATTCTTCGAAGACGGGTTCGAGTTCCAGCTGGGCGGGAAACTCCCCGGCCTATGTGGCGGCAAGTGCTACACCGGCAACGCCATGCCCGAAACCGGTGACGGCTGGAGCGCGCGTATCATGTGGCGCAAGGAAGGCAACGCCGTGCAGCTCATCTACTTTATGGGCCAAAGTTCTGTATACGGTGACGACTTCAAGTGGGATTTGAACGGCACCATTCCGCAAAAACAGTTTACTACCGGCACCTGGCACCGCATTGTGAATAAAGTAACAATGAATACGATAAGCGCGCCCGGCAACGGCGACAAGAACGGCCGCGTGCAGACTTGGTTAGACGGCGAACTCGTGCTGGACGTGGATACCCTCAGGCTCCGCGATTACGACACCGTGAAAGTCGACAAGTTCTACCTCTCCACATTCCACGGCGGAAGCAGCGCCGAATGGGCCCCCACCCACGACTGCTTTATCCGCTACGACAACTTCACTGTTTCCACCGACTCCATCGCGGTTTCGGCAACCACCCCCGACACCGACCGCATCGGGGACCGCCTGCAAAATCGCGCTACAATTGCCCCTGTTGAAAGCTACCGCATCGACGGCACATTTATCGGTCGCAAAAATACCCGCCCCGATGCCACCACGCACCAGCTCAAGAACGGGAAGAGAGTCAAGGTAGTGAAGTAGTCCTATGTAAATTTTTTTATAGGTTATGGCGCTTTCAGGCCGTTTTGCGTGTGCACTGCATCACATATCCACGATTTCAAAATTATTCCTAGCTTACAGGGTAGTCTTTTTTGTAGGCATGTTTGTATTTTGTGGGGCATGAACACGCATGAATACATCATCGTCAAGCAAATCGTGCTGCTTATCGCCGTGGCCGTTACGCTCGGCTTTATCTACGGCTAGTACGGCCTTTTATATATTTGGTGCATGCAGCCATACATACACCAGTTCGCCAATTTCCTGCGCATCCACATGGATTCCATTTCCGTGGGCCTTGTCGCAACTCTGCTGATTATTTACGGCGGCTACATCAACAACTATTTCAAGAAAATTACCAGGAGCATTCCGTTCCTCGGGCGCTTCGCGCTATTCGTACTGCTGTGCAGCGCGGGTTACGCGTTCCTCTCGTCGCAATTGGTGAAGGTCATCAAGATGTTCCTGCGCGGGCAGGGCGACTTGCCGCTCATCGGAATTGTCGCGGCATCGTTCATAGTGCTCGCCTTCTGCGCCCGCAGCGGTAAAGATATCTAGGGAACTGCCGGCAGTTCCTAGCCCTTCCAGTAATCAAGATCCTCGTTCTCCAGGCCCACGCTCTTCGCGGAGAACTGCGGGTTAGCGCGCACCTTGCGCTGGTATTCGTAATCCTTGAGCGCATCTATGGCGACCTTGCCCAGTATAACGCACGCGGGCAGGTTTATAAGCGTCATCCCGGCCATGGTGATGTCGGCCAGGTCCCAGCAGGCGGCCATGGGGATTACCGCACCCACGAGCACCACCAGCGCACAGATTACGTGGAACACCTTCATGAATTTTTCGCCCGGCTTTTTCTTGCCGTTCAAGAAGGCGAGAGCGTTGCGCACGTAGTACAGGTTCCCGAGCAGCGTGGTGAACGCGAACAGCGCCATGGCGATGGTGATGAACACGGGGCCTGCCACACCGAACGTGGTAGATACCGCATCTTGCACGTACTTGGCACCCGCATTGCTTGCATTGCCCGGGACCCCAGAGGCAAGGCACATGAGGGCCGTGGCCGTACAGAGAACCACCGTGTCTATGTACACCGAGAGCATCTGCACCAGGCCCTGTTTTACGGGGTGCGAAACGTGCGCCGACGCGGCGGCATTCGGGGCGGAACCCACGCCGGCCTCGTTGGAATAGAGCCCGCGCTTTATACCGTAAACCAGGCACGAACCGGCGACTCCCCCGCCAATGGCCTCGAAGTCAAAGGCGTCTTCCAATATAGCGGCAATCACCGAGGGGATGGCGTCAAAGTGGTAAATCAGCACGCACAGCGCAAGCCCCACGTACGATATACCCATGATGGGCACCAGCACGCTCGTAGTCTTCACCACGCGCTGGCCACCGCCAAAAAGGCACCAGCCCACGAGCAGGGCCAAAATAGTACCCACTACCCACGGCGTAACTGCGGGGCTGTAGAACGAATATGTCTCGAACGTAGACTGCAAGTTGTACGAACAAAGTAAGTTGAAACCGAACGCATAAGTGAGAATCAAAAACACCGCAAACGCCGCCGCCAGCTTTTTGCTGTGGAGCGCAAGCTCTATGTAATACGCAGGGCCGCCGTAGCACGCCTTTGTCTCGGGGTCCTTGCGCTTGTACACCTGCGCAAGCGTGCTCTCGATAAACGCAGAGGATGCCCCAAGCACGGCAAAGAGCCACATCCAGAACGCGGCCCCCGCACCGCCCAGGCAAATGGCGGTAGACACGCCCACAATGTTGCCCGTCCCCACGCGCGACGCGGTAGAAACAAACAGCGCCTGCATCGACGACACGCCGCCGTGCTCGTGCGGCTTTTCCATTACGGCCTTGCACGCCTCCTTAAGCAGGCGTATCTGCACGAACCTGGTGCGAAAACTGAAGTAGAGCCCGGCCACGCCCAGCAATACCATAAGAATCGGGTAATAGAGCACGCTGTCGAGCGTGTCCAGAACGTTCATTATCATGTCTACCTCGTTACGTCGGGGTTGTTACGCCTTGGGCGCTTCGCCTTTGGGTTGCTCTTCCTTAGGTTGTTCGCCTTCACCTTCGGTACGCTTGAGCACAGTGCGGTGTTTGTACAGTTCGTCCGAAATGTGGCAGAACGCCTCCACGATGGTGGGGTCAAAATGCTGGCCCGCACCTTCGGTAATAATCGCCATGGCCTTCTCGTAGGGGAAGGGCTTCTTGTACACGCGCTCGGCCACCAGGGCGTCGAACACGTCGGCAACGGCCATGATTCGGGCCGACAAGGGAATCGCCTCGCCCCTTATACCGGTGGGGTAACCCGTGCCGTTCCACTTCTCGTGGTGGAAGTGGGCCATCTCGATGGATTCCTTCAGGTAGTTGTCGTCCATCGTGCCGTGCTCGCTGGCATTCGACTCGATCTTCGTCAAAATCTTCATGCCTTCGGTGGTATGGCTCTTCATGATGTCGAACTCTTCGTTCGTGAGCTTGCCCGGCTTGTTCAGAATCAGGTCGGACACGGCCACCTTGCCAATGTCGTGCAACGGCGCGGAGCGCTTGAGCTTTTCGATGTAGGCGTCGGTCAATATTTCCTTGAACTTGCCTTCCTTCTGCAGCTCCCTTGCAATCGCTTCCACGTAGAACGCGGTCTTCTTGATGTGGTCGCCGGTACTCACGTCCCTCGCTTCCACCATCTCGGCGAAGTTCACGATGATTTCATCTTGCAGGTTGCCGATTCGCTTGAGCGCCTGTTCCAGTTTTATAATGAAGTCGACCGAGTCCTCGCACGTTTTTGTTAACGCCTTGTACAGGTACTCGATTTCGTCCATGGTCTTCACGTCGAGGCCCCAGAGTTCGTGCAGGCTGTCTACACGGCCCTGTTCCAAGCCGTAGGCGAAGTGGATGGTCGCCGAGGCCATGTTGTTCACGGGGTGAACGATGTTCCTGTTCACAACCTCGAGCACGATCGTCATGATGATGATGGAGAGCCCGAAGAACATCGAGAGAAGCTTGATGAAGAACTTCGCCTGGTCGTAAACGATTTCACCCATCGAAATATCCGCGGCAATGTAGGCGACCGTCTTGCCCGAGGTGTTCTTCAAGGGCCTGTACACGGTCAATAGCCATCCATACTGGTCGTCGCTGATAATGGGGTCAATTTCTTCACCCGCCATGAGCTTGGGAAGAACAGGTTTGAACGACGGGTCGAACGGAATGATTTCACCGGGCTGGCTCGGGGCTTCGCCCTCTTCGCTCTCGAGGTCGAACACCACGTGGCACCCGTCATCCAGAATCTTGTACACGTACAGGTATGTCGTTTGCGGGAAGCTCTCCTTGATGCTGCGGAGCTTGTGTTCCACATCCAGGTAGTCGCTGGAACTCTTGCCCACCGTAATGAACTCGTCTACCCTATCGCCATCAATCACCACCGAGCCGGCCTTGGTCACGCCCTCCGCGATATCCATAAACTTGCCTATGGACACCTGGCGGTACAGCAGGAACCCGGTAATGCTTGCGAGCGCACCCAGCAAGATTTCCGCAATCACGACCATGATTACGACCTTGCGGAGCAGGGAGAGCTTGACAAGCTTTTTGCCGCGAAGTTTCAAGGTTTCGGACTGGTTCGGGTCGTAAAGGAACACGTAGTTTATGTGGTGCTTGAGATGCATGGGTATCTTGTGGTACACGAGCACCGCAACAATAACGACTATCGCCTTGTCCAAAATATCGATAATGAAGTCGGCGGAAAGCTGCGAGACGAACTTGGGGAATCCGAAGGTCTCGTAAAGGGCTATCGAGAACGGGGCCGAGATGCCCTCGCCAAAATCGTAGCCGTACAAGAAGTACGTAAGCACGGAACCGAGGGCACCGCCAAGCAACGCGAACACCACGATGGCAATTCCGATTTTAGGGATGCTGCGGAAGAACCCCTTCTGCTGAAGGATTGTCGCCGCAACGCCAATAAGGATGCTGATGATGCCGTAGTAGAGCGTGGTGAGGTCGGAAATACCATTGAACGCATTGGAGCAAAAGCCCGCGATAACAGCCGGCAATGTGCCACCGAGCATGGCCGCGAGGATGGTGCCGAGGCAGTCGAAAAAAACAGGGACATGACAAGCGAGAACAATCTTGGAGGGAATTATGTTTATAAGGAATGCCGCGAAAATCAACCCTACGGCATACAGTATTTTCTCGCGTCTAGTCATTAGCGTTCTTTTCATACAGAACCTCTAGAAATCATCCTTTCATCCGACACAATATATAATTTATCATGAATTTAGAAGAAAATTAACAACTTTTCAATTATATCCTAAAAAATTACATACCATCTGCCCTTTTTAATCAAAAAAAAGCCCCCGACAGAGCCAGGGGAGTCTTTTTGGAGCACAGACCTTTCTGCGAAAAAGCCTATTCGGCGAACAGGGCGGTAGAGAGGTAGCGGTCGCCGGTATCCGGGAGGAGTGCCACGATGGTCTTTCCCTTGTTTTCCGGACGCTTGGCGAGTTCCTTGGCAGCCCAGAGGGCGGCGCCGGAAGAAATACCCACGAGAACACCTTCCTTCTTGCCGATTTCGCGACCAGCTTCGAAAGCGGCCTCGTTCTCGACAGCGATGATTTCGTCGTAGACCTTGGTGTTCAGCGTGTCGGGCACGAAACCTGCACCGATACCCTGGATCTTGTGGGAGCCCGCAGTACCCTTGGAAAGCACCGGAGAGCTTGCCGGTTCCACGGCGACAACCTTCACGTTCGGGTTCTTTTCCTTGAGGTATTCGCCCACGCCAGAAACAGTACCGCCCGTACCGACACCGGCCACGAAGATGTCCACCTTGCCGTCGGTATCTTCCCAGATTTCGGGACCCGTGGTAGCCTTGTGGGCAGCCGGGTTGGCAGGGTTCACAAACTGGCCCGGAATGAAGCTGTTCGGGATTTCCTTCGCGAGCTCGTCGGCCTTGGCGATGGCACCCTTCATGCCCTTCGCACCCTCGGTAAGCACGAGTTCGGCACCGTAAGCCTTCATCAGCTGGCGGCGTTCCACGCTCATGGTTTCGGGCATCACGATGATGATGCGGTAACCGCGTGCGGCGGCAACGGAAGCAAGGCCAATGCCGGTGTTACCGGAAGTCGGCTCGATGATAACAGCACCCTTCTTGAGCTTGCCGCTCTTCTCGGCGTCGTCGAGCATCGCCTTCGCGATACGGTCCTTCACGGAACCGGCGGGGTTGAAATATTCGAGCTTCGCCAAAATCGTGGCGCCGAGACCTTCTTCGACGTGAGTGAGTTCGAGGAGCGGGGTGTGACCGATAAGCTGGTCGGCAGAGGTATAAATCTTAGACATGGTTGAAGTCCTTTTCGCGCCTATAGCGCCGTGATTGTTATTAACGCTCCGTAAACTAGAATCTTTTTCCTATCACTTCAATAGGAAATTAACCAAGCGCCGCGAATTTTTGCTTACATTTTTCTTACTAATAGTTTTTAGCTATAACTAGCCATCAAATCGGCAGAGCAACTGGTCCAACGTGACGTTGTCCAGGTAACCGCGTATCAGGTTGTCGAGTTCCTTCCACACGGGGAGCGTAACGCAAGACTTGGAACGCGGGCAGGAGTTCACCTTGTCGTCCAGGCACTGCACCGGCGCCACGGATGTTTCCATGAGCGAGAGGATTTGCCATACGCTGCACTTTTCGGGCTTTACCTTGAGACGGTAGCCACCGCCCTTGCCACGGGCGCCCTCGAGGAGCTGTCCTCGAACGAGGGACCCGAGAATCCCTTCGAGATACTTCTCCGAAATCTGCTGACGGGCCGAAAGCTCGTGTAACTTGACAAAGTCATCTTTACCGCTGCGGGCAAGGTCGATCATCACGCGAAGCGCGTAACGCCCCTTTGTAGAAATGCGCATTTATCCCTCGTTACAGTTATCTAGCGAAGAAATCTAGTAAACTGCGTCGCAATCATTCTAGTGCTGCGACATGTACAGCGCCAAATAGTCGATTACGCCCGATTCCGCACCCTTTACCGGCACGTAGCGCAAGTTGTTCTGTGCGTCTACGATAATGGCGAGCCCAGCGATATAGTTGATCCAGTGATAGTCCTCGTAGTACTTGAGCGCCACCTTGCCCTCGGAACCGAACACGGCCAAGGGCATCACGAAAATATCGTGCGACACCATGATGCTCACGCGTTTCCACTTGGGCAAGTTCTTGAGAATCACGGACTGCATGAACTCCTGCGCGCGGGGCGCAAGTTCGTAGAGCGCGTCCGGGTACGGCTCGCCGTAGGCCCAGTGGCTCATGAGTTCCACAGAACCGCCCCTCATGCCAAGGTTTGTTCCGTACTGTGCGAGTTCGTCGGCCGAGATTTTCAGGAACCAGTTGCCAGTGATGTCGTAGTTCGTGATGAGCTTCGGGAGGGTAGCTTCGCCGCGGCCCTTCGATATATTGTTCGCGGTCTCGTTCGTGCGCACGAATCCCGAGGTTATATAGCTGAATTCCTCGTCGCTCTTGAGCGTTTTGCCCAGGTCCTGCGCCATCTTCACGCCGTTCGCGGTAAGTTCCGTCTCTATCGCCACATCGTCTTCGCGTTCGGAATGGCGGATGATGAATACCGCCTTTTCGGTAGGAGCGAGGCTCTTGTACACGTCGGCGACGGTCGCGAAGCCGTCCTTGTCGAGGGGAACGTCCGCCGGAATCATCGCCGCAGACGATGCGGGCGCATCCGAAGAAGTCACTTCAGGAAATGTCGCCGAAGAAAGCGCCACTTCCGACGACATCGCCGAAGAAGACCTCGTCCGGGAATGCCCGGAACCATGCGAAGAAGAGGCCGGAACGGCCTCCGACGACGGCATCATCGCCGCCGAAGACCCTTCCGGAAAATCTTGCGCAGATGACCCCCCAAACGAATCCCAGGAGCTAGAATTCAGGCCAGATGAGCACGATTCGATATTCGAAGATTCCGACGAAGCCGGAAGCCCCGTGGAATCGCCAGGTTGCACGCCCGAAGCGGTATCGGCATCACCGCACGCAGCAAGCACCGCGGCAAACGCCAAAGACGCCGCGACAGCATAAATTTTATACCGCATTACGAACCCCACTGGTAGTCACCCGCCTCGTACACAGGATTCTCGCCGTTGAATCCGCGCGGGCGCTTGATTTTGTCGTCGAATACGGTCTTGTTGAAGATGCGGAAGTCACCGCGTTCGTAGCTCTGGAACGAGATGTGGCAGAAGATGGGCCCTGCCGGCATATACTCGCTGTAGCTCATGGTGCGTTCGCCCGCGGTATAGAGGTAGTTGAAATACTTGCCGTTCAGTACGATATGCAGCCCGATGTTGCCCACGGTGAACCAGCGCCCCTTCGCGAGGATGTTCTCGTGATGCGTATCGTCGTAGTCCATCACCACGAATTCCGCGTCGCCGCTCTTGTCGAGGTGGAAGCGGTACTTGTGGTTTCCGCCACAGCAGCGCCCGTCAAAGAACCAGGTGTAACCGCTCGCGGCGGCAATGCGCGGGTCGCGTACGCTGGTGTCGGGGTGCATCAATTGCTCGTCGGTCACCAGGCGCTCGGGCTCCACCGCGGCAATCAACTGCGCAAGCGTTTTCGGGTTGCTTACCGAAGTAAGCGTCACCTTGTTCTTCGCTTCGCTCATGGCACGGCGGTACAGGCGGTACGGAATGCCGTCGTCGCTGATCATCGTGAGTTCGTCCTGGCTAAACACGTAGTAGGCGTACGTCTTGGTGCCGCTCTTGGTGACCACGTTGAAGCTTCGGTTGTTGAGGGTGTACCATTGGCCAGAAACGTTCGGGAATCCCGATACCGCGGCGTTGCCGTCTTCACCGATAACGACGGTGTAGTCATCGCTTATCCACGCCTCGTCGGCTGCGGTAATCAGGCGGCAGTCGCGGTTTTTGTCTCCGACACAAACCGCATCGCTCGGGTTCGCCGCCTCGCAAGCGCTTACCATGCCCGGCACAAGTTCGGTGGAAGCGCCCAGGCGGAACCCCATGTCGGCGGCACCGTCACGGCTACGGATGGCCCGGCGGCTAACCCGAGCGAACTCGGCGGGCTCGCCGTAACTGCCGCCGCGCCTAGTCTTGTTGCCCGAGCCTGTTAGCTGTACCGGGTTCACCTTGTCGCCCGCGGTGTATCCCACGAGCCAGTCGTACACCCATTCCCACGAGTTGCCGCTCATGTCGTAAAGTCCCAGCTTATTCGCCTTCTTGGTCGCCACGTCGTGCGCCTTGCCGCCGCTGTTCTCGGAATACCACGCCACGTCATCGGCCGTGTTGCTGCCCGAGAACTTGAACTTGTCCGCAACGCCGTCCTTGCCGCCACGCGCCGCGAATTCCCATTCGGCATCCGTCAATAGGCGGTACTGGTGGCCCGTAAGCTGCCCCAGCTTGCACGCAAAATTATTAGCGTCAAACCAGCTCACGCCAATTTTGGGCGCCTTGTCCGATTCCCATGCGTTCTTCTTGCCGCCCATCACCGCGTTCCACTGCGCAATGGTCACCTCGGTAGGCGCGATGTGGTAAGCATCCACCGTCACCTTGTGCGAAGGCGTCTCGTAAATCTTGTCTTGCTCGGCGCAGTTGTCGCAACCGCGCGTGTAGCTGCCGCCCGGCACGTACACCATGTTGAATGCCACGCCGTTCACCGTGTCCGAAAAATTCTCGGGCGCCACGTAAACGTAGTCGGTAACGCTGGAACTCGACGCTACTGCAGGCCCGCCCGACGACATCCCCGGCCCTTGCGAAGAGCCTGGCAACGCTCCTTGCGAGCCGCCCTGCGATGTGCCAGATTGCGAAGCCTGCGAATCTCCTTGCGAAGTGCCGGACTGCGGGCCCCCTTGCGAATCGCCCGCCTGCGACAAATTGTCGCCCGCGCCCTGCGCGGAACTACCCGAAACCGATCCCGACGACAAAAAACCCGCGCCATCTTGTGAAAGCGTATCGTTCCCTACAACGGGTTCATCATTAGCTGTAACGGAAGAATCGTCTGAACAACAGAGCACTCCGGCGGCACAAATACACGCCACCAAAACACCCGAAAAATGATAGCGCATGCCACCAACCCCCATTTCGAGTTTAAACCATAACCTTATTTAATATATCTCTAAAAGAAAATACCAGTTTGTAAAAAAATCAGAACATGTGGACATTTCTGTCAAGATTTATCCATTTATTATTTTCTGTCAACGCGCACAATCTGGCAAAAAAACATATATTGACCGCGTGAAGAAGTTTTTTACGATACAGGCGATAATGGCTCTCGTTGCCGGAATTTCGCTATCGCACGCAATTACGTCCATACCCATCGACCAAGTCAAGGCATCGGCCACCCTGCTCGACAAGGACAAGGCGAACTATAGGCCCGAAAACATGATCATGAAAAAGAACGTCCACCCGTTCTACCAGTCATGGGGCGCCCCGTACCAAGACAAGCCCATCACCCTCGAGTTCACCATGGGCGCACAAGAAGTCAGCGTACTCACCATATTCAACGGGAACATGCGCGACTCGGCATCGTACGTGAACAACAGTCTCGCCAAGACCATCAAGATTTACCTGAACACCAAGGGCAACCTCGTCAAAACGGTCACGCTCGCCAAGCCCAAATGGGTCGGTTACAAAAAATCGCGTCCCGACATCATCGCATTCGACAAGCCGCTCCAGAACGTGCGCAAGATATTCGTCGAAATCGAAGACATCTACCCGGGCAAAAAATGGCCCGACGTGTGCATCTCCGTCATGAAGTTCTGGGGATTCCCCAGGGTGCCGCGCAAGTTCGACATGGGCAAAATGACCGACCCGCGCGACGGCAAAAAGTACAACACCGTCAAGGTGGGCGGGCAAACGTGGATGGCACAAGACCTGCAGTACAAAACTCCGGGCAGCCGCACGTTTACAAACCCCGCGTGGAAAAAGCCAAAGGCGCTCCCCGCCGATGCAGGCCTCGAGTACCCGGAATCCGAAATCTCTAGCGGAATTTGCCCCAGCGGCTGGCGCCTGCCCAAGGCCGCCGAACTCGCGAACCTTCGCCAAGAGCTCCCCGCCACCGCCTCTTACGACGACCTCTTCGAGAAATCGAACCAAAAGCCCTACTACGCCATATACGAGTACGGCAACCTCGGCGGCGATCAGGTGTTCCCGACCGACGTGGAAATGTTCTTCTACCCCACCGACGCCTACGGCCTGAACGTTTCCACGCTCACGCGCCATTACTACGAAGGCGAATGCTCGCAGGACCATGCCGAATACTTCGCGTTCTCCTCTTACTGGACACTCGACTCCAAGGATATTCCGCTGTGGCCCGACGATTTTGGCAACGTGGAAGTCAAAAAGCTGCGCCACTACCGCTTTGGCGGAAGCGACTACTGCGAAGCAATGCTGTGCCGCGACGACTACCACTTTGTACGCTGCGTCAAGGGCGACTACATGACGGACCCGCGCGACGGACAAACGTACAAGACAGTCAAGATCAATGACCAAACATGGATGGAAGAGAACCTGAGATTCGAGATGAACGGGAGCACCTGCCGCGACGGCATTCCCGAAAACTGCAACGAATTCGGCCGCGAATATTCATGGGATATAATCCAGGCCGCCTGTCCCGCCGGCTGGCACCTGCCCAGTGAAGAGGAATACAAGGCCTTCACCGACGCCACTCCCGGCGATAAACCCGCCCTCTGGAACATCCCGCACATTGAATGCGAGCCCGAAACCTGCGATTCCACGGCCATCCCGCTCCCGGATACCACGCTAAAACAGCCAATTCGCTGCGTAAAAGACGTTAGTTTGTAAAAAAATCCAAATCGCCCTCCCCCGTTCGCCTTCAAGAATATATTTTTGAAGAAAATGGAGGAAATATGGGCAAATACCTGCAAAAGGGATGTTTGGTATTTGTAGCATCGGTTTTTTGGGTTTCATTGGCATCTGGGTGTGGCGACGACTCCGCCTCTGCCGATCCACAGAACACTTCCGAACTCGGCCTGAGCAGCGATCTTTCTGACGCTTCCGCCGATTCCAAATCCGGCGACTCGTCCAATGGCGCGTCCGAAGATTCGTCGGGCAACACGTCTAACAATACGTCCGCAGGCAATTCATCCGGCAACGTTTCAAGCGGCACATCTGAAGGCGCGTCCGGCGATGCGTCTAGCAACACGTCCGGCAACTCCTCGGGCAACGGCGACAACGCACAATCCGGAACCAGCGCGACGTCTACCAGCGCTACATCCACAAGCGCAACGAGCGGGAACAGCGCGGGCGACGGCAACAGTGCAGGCTCCACAAGCGCAACATCTACAAGCGCGACGTCCACCTCGTCCGGCAACACAAGCGCGGGCGCCAACAGCTCCAGCAGTGCTACAAGCGCAAGCAGCGGCGGTAGCGGTGGCTTCGGTGGCAGCGGTGTCTACAATACGTTCGGCACCGAGTTCACGCTCGACCCCTCGAAAATGCAAGGCTGCATCATGATTACGGACGACTATTGGAACCGCACCCTAGTCGGCTTTGAAGATCCCGTTTGCGTCGTAGACCAGCTCATTTCGGCGCTGGTCGACACTCTCGTGAGCCGCGGCGACAGCCCGGAAGTAGCCAAAGAAAAAGCGACCGAAAAACTCTATTCCACATTTATCACCGATCCCTCCGAAATCCCGGAAGGCAGCTACAATGCGGCATACATCGGAACCGCGCTCATAGAACTTGTACCCAGGGACACTCTAGGCTATACCTACAGGAGCGACTTCATCAAGGCGCTGGCGCAAGACAAACCCATCGATAAGGCCATGAGGTGCGTATCCTTCACGGACCTCCCGTCAATATATGCCTCATTCTTGCACGGTCATCCCATATCGCTCGGAGCGCCTTACCCCACCGGGGCAATGGTCAAGCGCCAAACATTCTATTACTGCGGCGAAGTCCCCGCCTGCGACGACGCACATCAAGACGTCATCATAACGTACATGTGCAAACCGGATATTCCCCCTTGCCTTAGCGATGGCAACAGGCTCCTTTGCCAGAATGGCACATGGGCGCCACCGACCCGCCTCTACTACGAAACGCACAACCACGCATGCACCGTCAACAACACGCGCATTCCCAGCGATTCCGTTCCGGGAGCATTCTACGTGTGTCACGAGGGCAAATGGTACACGTCCGAGACAAACAAGCTCGACACGCTGCCACAGGAATACTTCTTCAACCCGAATTTAAGCTACGGAACCATGACGGACCCGAGAGACGGGAAGCAGTACAAGACCACCACCTACAAGAACCAGGTGTGGATGGCCCAGAACATCGACTACTACAGCGAAACGGACACCCATCTAAAAGACGGCGCCAAGTGCGCCCCGTTCATCGAGTGCGACTACGGGCGCTTCTACAAGAGAAGCGCCGCCAAATACGCGTGTCCCACCGGATGGCGCCTGCCCACACAAAGCGACGTGTCCCATTTAGTCGACATGACATACACCGACGCCAACAACTACATGCCAAAGCTGTTCTCCCAGCTGTCGGGCGTCCGCAAGGCCTCCGACGATTTCGGGCTGTCCATATTGAAAATGTACGGAATCGATTCCTATGGCACGTCCACGACCATGAGCGGTTACGGACTTTTCTGGCTGGACTCAGGACTGTTGCTCTTGCTGAACACCAATGCGCGCATACAAACAACCGACTACGGCGAGTACTTCCCCGTACGCTGCATCAAGGAATAGCGGTTAATCTTCCTTCTCCCTGAAATATAATATACCCGATATTCCTTGTTTACACTACATTGTCGGAGGCGGCATAAATTCGTACTTGCCGTCACGGCAGACGAAGTCGCAGCGGTCCTCGGTAATCCAGGAAGTTTCCGGATCCCTCTCATCGCAAGGCTGGCCAATTATTTCGCTCTGCCAGCATCCCTGGAAACCGCCCAAGCAGTCTTTGTCATTATCGCAGTTGCTGTAGAGGCTCGAACGCTTTACCCACTTGCCTTCGACACAGATGTAGTTGACATAGCTGAAGCTCGTTGAATCGGTAGTGTCGTATATCCTGAGGTCGCGGGTACGGCCTTCTTCGCAAGGCTCGTTCAGCCAGTCGTCACTGCAGTAGGCTCTGAGCTGGTAATCGATGCACAGCTTGTAATCATCGAATCCGCACTTTTCCTTGGTGGTGTCGCAACCCGTCGCGTTGAGCCAGATTCCGTTGGCGCACATCATGTAGTAGTTCTTGACGCAGTCCATGGCGACATCGAATTCGACCGTGCAGGGGTGCGGTTTCATCGGATCGCCGGTGTCGGTAATGTGGCGGCAGGTTTCATCCGCGATGGTATTCCAGCTACCGTTTTCGCAAACGTACACGTCGCTTGTTTCGCAATCAGGAAGTCTTGTCCCCTCTTCTTCCGCCGTGCATACCGGAACCTGGTACGTGATATGCAAACTATCGGCGAAATGAGGCATGTGCAAGCAGTTTTCCTTGGAATAAGACGAACTCGAGTTGATAGCCGAAGAGGAATTCGGCGCTACGCTCGAAGAAGACCTGAGTGTATCGGGGCCCGCGTAGCAGTTGGCGGCAAGCACGGAGATTCCCCCAGATTTGTAATCCCAGTGTCCGTCGGTACACTTGAACTCCTTGCCCGTAGCGCAGTCAAGCGCCTCGGTGTCTACGGAAGCGTCGCAAGTGACAATGCAGTTGACATCGGTGATATGGCGGCATACGGTTACAGAACTAGAGCTTTCGCCTTTAGCGCCACTCGATGCCGGATTGCTGCCGCTCGAGGCGGGCTGTGCATTCTCTGAAGAAGTCGGTTGAGCGGTTTCGCTCGACGTGGGCTGCGCGGAACTCAATGTATCGTTACCCGAGGAGAGGTCTCCCTCGGCAAACTGGTCCACATTCACGGGCGACGAAGAACTGTCGTCACAAGCGGTAATACCGAAGGCGGCAGCGGCCACCATGGCAAGGCCAAACGCCTTGAAAAATTTTTTCTTGTTCATAATATTTCTCCCTCTTTAAATACTTCTCTATTTCTTGGTCATTTCGTTGTTAGGAATATTTTCGCATCTCATCCCATTAGCACTCGCATTAACAGGGATGTGTACCTCCGTGGGCCGGCGGTTGATTTTACCGCAGTAGTATACCAGGGCCCGCGGGTCACCGCTTGCTACAAACTTTTCGCAACCATCCATCACGACGTCGACAATCGTAAGCGTGTCCTTGCCGATATCGGCCACGATGTATGCGACAGCATTGTTGTCCGTATCCCAGATGTTCGCCATGTAGAGCTTGCAGCTATCGCCCATGTAACCGTTGACAATGGAATCTATCAGCCCCGCCTGTTCCTTGGCCGCCTCGGGGAAGAATTCTTCTAGGGCATCGATGTTCTGTTGCACAATCGGATGCAGGCCCGGGCCGTCAAACTCCGTGGCCATAGGCGGGCTATTGCTGCCTTCGTTCCCTACAATAGTATGCAATGCCAAAACGTTGCTGTCGAAGGTGTAGTCTTCTATCCCGAACGCCTTCAAAACAAAGTCCAGCGAAGTCGGGTCCAGTATATTATTGCCACTGTCATTGCCGCCCTGCTGTTTGCCCGAACTAGACATCACCTCACCGCTCGACGACTCCACGGTTCTGCTTGACGACGATTCCACGACGCTCGAAGAAGATTGCACAGTGCCGCTCGACGAGACCGCGGCACTCGAATACACGCTCGAAGACGAAACCGTAACGCCCGAAGAAGAAACAGTCGCACTCGAATACGGTTCCTCGGCGCTCGACGACGATTCAAGTTCAATCGCCAATTCGTTCGGCTCCTCGGCCGTACCCGCGACGCTCGGGGAGTCGGAACATCCCGCCGCAAAAATTGCCGCGAACAAGCTTGCGGATGCGAAAAGCAAATACAGCTCAAACTTCTTCATCTTCATGCTCCTTCGCCTTCTTGGTCAGCGGGAAAAGCTGCAAGTTCAGTCGGTACACCTGGTCAATGTCCTTGTCTTCGGCGGCAATGGCGACAATCTTGCGGCGGCATTCGTCAAGCACGTTCTCTATCTTGTTGAACGATTCGCGCGAAAGGCCCATCGTCACGCCGCTAAAGTGGCGTTCTTCCACCGGGAGGTCTATCGCCGGGGTCGCGAGCTTGGACATCTCTCGATGCATCCCGCGGAGCGCGAGGCGCGTGGCATCCGGAGCCCCTCTGATCGACGTCTCTGCAAGTTCAAAGGCGTTGTCCCCTGCCTTCTTCAGGAGACCCGCCTTCATCAAGAAATTCAGACTCTTCTGAACTTCCGCCGCCGACACCTCCGGGTAGCACATCTTTGCCATTTCGCCGGGAGTCGCACCCGGCATCAACGGGGCAAGCTCGCGCACCACGGGATTCTGCCAGGAATCATAAAACTCGAACAAGTCGCCTTCCATCACGCGCACCTTGTGCACCTTGGCAATACCGAGCATCTTCTCGTAGGCGGCCTTCTTTTTCACCTCGGTCGCAGCCTGGCCGTACTCCACCATCGCGCGGAAGTACTCCATCTCGAACCCCACGAGTCCCATGGCGGCACCGGTACGTTCCACCCCGACTCGTGAGAGCTTGCTCTTACCATCGCACACAACCTTCATGTACGAAGACGACGAAAAGCCCGCGATTTTCGAAAACTCACGCCACGAGAACACAGAGCGACGCTTGCGTTCCTCATAGTAGTCCAGCATGTACTGGCGAAAGTCGGAGTATTCGATAATCGGTTTCATCACCCATAATTATACATTCTGGCATCGCCCTCGTCAATAATTTTATGCAACAAAAGTGCTTTTATTTGATTAAAAACACAGATTTTTTGAACTTTTTTAATTTTTTGTTCGTATATACAACGCTTTGTTGCATAACTGGAAAGCGCGCGTTGCATATACGTTCCATATGCAACAAAAAAAGGCGAGCCCCTCGCGAGGCCCGCCTTATTTCAATGGAGTATGTACTACATGTTGCTAAAGATTTGGAAGCCGCTGTAAGATTCTTGACCGTGTTCGCTTTGGTCGAGACCGCGGAGTTCTTGACGTTCGGTAACGCGGAGGCCCATAGTCTTCTTGATGACGTAGAAGATCAGGCTGGCGCTAGCAAAGCAAGGCAGGGCGTAGGCCGCGACACCGATGAGCTGCGTGAGCACGCTGTAGTCGCCCGTCATGTCGAAGATACCCACGGCAATCGTGCCCCACACACCGTTCACCAGGTGAACCGAGAGAGCACCGACCGGGTCGTCCAAGTGAAGGCGGTCGAACATGAACACTGCACCTACGACGAGCACACCAGCAATGGCACCGATAATCCAGGAGGAGAGCGGGGTCACCACGTCAGCACCGGCGGTAATCGCCACGAGACCGGCAAGGCATCCATTGAGGGCCATGGTGGCGTCGGGCTTCTTCGAGACAATCCAGCTCGTGAGCGTAGCGGTAATGATGCCTGCGACAGCGGCGAGGTTCGTGGTCACCAAAATCCAGCTAGTTGCCTTCGGGTCGCCAGAGAGGGCAGAACCGGCGTTAAATCCCCACCAACCGAACCAGAGCATGAACACACCGACGGTTGCGAGCGGAATGTTGTGCGCCGGGATGGCGTGCACCTTGCCGTTCACGTACTTGCCGATACGGGGTCCGAGAATCATCACGCCAGCAAGCGCTGCCCAGCCACCCACGGAGTGCACGAGCGTAGAACCGGCGAGGTCATGGAAGCCAGCCTTGCCGATGGTGCTAAGCCAGCCGCCGCCCCATGTCCAGCTACCCACGATGGGGTAGACGAGCGCCACGTAGACGAGGGTAAAGACCAGGAAGGAGTTGAGCTTCACGCGCTCGGCGACTGCACCAGACACGATTGTCGCGGCAGTGGCGGCGAACATGGCCTGGAACAGCCAGTCGGCAAACAGCGTAAAGTGGCCGTTGTAGGCAGAGGTGAAGTTGGCCGGGTTGGCCCAGTCGCCAATGCCGAAGCCTGCGAAACCGAGAATCCCGTTGAAGGTGCCCGGATACATGAGGCCAAAGCCGAGCAAGGCGTACATCGTGATACCGATGGCGGGGACCGCGATGTTCTTGAAGGCGACGTTGGCGGCGCACTTGGCGCGCACGAGGCCCGCTTCAACGCAGGCGAATCCAAGACCCATGATGAACACCAGCATGGCGCTAATCATGATCCAGATGTTTTCTGTCATAAAGATGGCGTCGCTGACAGGTACGACTTGTGTTACTTCGTTCATTGTTTAAATCCTTTGTGTTTGAATCCCTTGTGTTTAACCAATCGCATCCGATCCCGTTTCGCCAGTGCGGATGCGGATGCACTGTTCCAGGCTCGTGACGAAAATCTTTCCATCGCCGATTTCGCCTGTGCGTGCGCCCGCGATAATCGCGTCGATGCAGGGCTGCACAAAGTCGTCGTTCACTGCAATCTTCAAGCAGATTTTCTTGAGCAAGTTCACTTCGGTAACGACGCCACGGAAGCGTTGGTTATAACCCTTCTGCTGGCCGCAACCCAGAACGTTTGTGACGGACATCTTGAAAATATTCTTCTCGTAAAGGGCTTGCTTTACAAGGTTTAGTCTTTCGGGTTGGATGTAAGCTGTAACGAGCTTCATGTTCCTATCCTTTGGTTGAGGTTTTCTTGTTACGTCACACTCTATGCAAAAGGCGTGCCAAAAAATCGAATTGCGCAAATACCAAAAAAATTCGCGTTAAATAAATAAAAAAGGGCGTTTTGATAACGTCCGTTTACGTTTTGTGTTTTTCAGTTTTTGGAAAAAGACTATAAAATGTAAAAGCACTCTAGAGGCTTACACCTCTTTAAAGTTCGTGGTAGTACGGGCAAATATTTTCAAAATGCCCGTCCTTCATCCTAAAGCCATTCGGGATTGTCCCGAGTTGCGAAAATCCGAGGCGTTCGTAAAGGTGTCGCGCATGCGTGTTGCTTTCGACGACGGCGTTGAATTGTAGAATGCCAAAACCATGTTGTTTTGCCTGCTCAAGACAATCCTTCACAAGCAGTTCACCGATGTGCTTGCCCCTGGATTCCGAAGAAACTGCGTAGCTTGCATTTGAAATATGCCCGCAACGCCCTACATTGTTCGGGTGCAAAATGTAAAGCCCGTAAACCTTTTCGTTTTCTTCAGCGACGGCGCAGTAAGTCTGCGCGGCAAAGAACTGCTTGCCGCTTTCGGGCGTGAGCAAATCTTCTTGCGGGAAGGCGACGCCTTCTTCTACCACCTCGTTCCAAATGTGGATCATCTCCGGCAGGTCTGCTTCGTTATATTGTCTTACGATCATATTGTCAATTAAGGAAAACACATTTTTTTAGATATTCCCCATATACCCTAAAAAAAATATAATATATGCGGCGGTTTGGCCAACCTGGGCTTCGGAGAGCTTGCGTTTAAAAGTTATAATTAGACCGTTACGCAGACCATTCCCCAAGCCGACTTGATGACAAAGAAAAAGAAGATTATGATTACGGCGATTATCTTATCGGTTCTTTTTATACTAGGAGATGCTGGCGTGTTGTTCTTCAGTCAGGAAAAGTTCGGGCGCATCCCGCAAGGCGAGCGCCTGGAGCGCATAATGAAATCACCGAATTACAACGGAAAGCAATTCGTAAACGAAATCGAATCGCCCACGATGACAAGCGAAAAAAGCAAGTTCGCCATCTGGAAAGATTTCATTTTCGGGGACAAGACGCAGACCGTCCCCGATACAGCGTTGACGGTCATCAAGACGGACTTGAAGTCCCTCCCGAATGACCGCGATTGGATTGTCTGGTTCGGACATTCTTCTTACCTGATGAATCTGTCGGGGAAGAAGGTGCTCGTGGATCCGGTGTTTTACCAAGGCTCGCCCGTGAGTTTCGTGAACAAGATGTTCAAGGGAACAGACGTTTACAAGCCTGCCGACATGCCGGACATTGACTACTTGGTGATTACGCACGACCACTGGGACCACCTGGATTATCAAGTGGTAAAGGAGCTGGAGCCGCGCGTGAAAAAGGTGGTGACAGGACTTGGCGTGGGCGAGCACTTTGAGTACTGGGGCTACCCTACCCAAAAGCTGGTGGAACTTGACTGGTGGGAATCTGCAGACTTGGAAAACGCGACCGATGGCGCAAAGTTCGCAGTGACGGGCACGCCCGCCAGGCATTTTTCGGGGCGCGACCTAAGGCAGAACAAAACGCTATGGTCTTCGTTTGCATTCAAGTCGCCCAAGCGAACCATCTGGATTGGCGGCGATACCGGCTACGGGCCGCATTTCGCGAAGGTCGGCGAAAAATTCCCGGACATCGATTTAGCAATTCTCGAAAACGGACAGTACAACAAGGACTGGGCCTACGTCCACACATTGCCGGAGTTCTTGGGCAAGGAGATGACAGAGCTTGATGCCAACCGCTATATGACCGTTCATCATTCCAAGTTCTCCCTGAGCAAGCATTCGTATCTCGAACCGCTCGAAAATGCAAAGCATGCGGCACAAGAATCGGGCAAGCCCATGCTTATGCCGCAAATGGGCGAAGTCGTGTATCTAGATTAAATCTAAAAAAGTAGAATATGGGGGGGGCCTTGCTTCTATTCCCCCAGCACGTGCCGGAGCGTGTCGAGGAAAAGTTCCCCCGCCCGCGTGAACTGCTGGCCCCGCCGCCAAATGATATACATGTTGGTGGTGAGTTCGGGCATGAGCGGCCTGAAGCACAGGCGCGAACTGCGGCTCGTATCCACAAGGCCGTCGAAAGTGAGCAGGTAGCCCGTGCCTTCCTTCGCAAGCACCGAACCGTTGTACGAAAGATCCAGACCCACAATCACGTTCAGCTTCGAAATATCGTCGCCGAACCACTTCGGCAAATCCGCCACCATCGCCTGGCGCGACGCCATCAGCGGCTTGTCGAGCAAGTCCTTCGGCTCGATGAAATCACGCTTGGCCAGAGGGTCGTCGCGACGCATCACCACACCCCAGCGATCCACCGAACGCACCGCAAGGCAGTTGTATTTTTCCAAATCAACGTTGTCTACAACCACCGCGAAATCGAAAATGCCCTTGTCCAGCTTTTCCAGGGCGCGCTCGCTGTCGCCCGAATATAAGTTGTACTTAATCTTCGGATAGTCGTCCCGGAGAATCCCGATGCACTTCGAAAGAAAGTTCACGTTCCGCGATTCCGCGCAGGCAATGGCGATTTCACCCACCACCTCGTCTTCCTTCAGCGACTTGAAATCCTGCACCGTCCTGTCGGCCATCGAAAGGATATCCTCCGCACGCTCCCGCAAGAGTTCCCCCGCAGGCGTCAGCCGAATCGCGTAATTCGTGCGCTCAAAAAGCTTCTCGCCCAGTTCCTCCTCCAACTCCCTGAGCTGGCGACTCACCGTCGGCTGCGTCACGCAAAGATTATCCGCCGCGCGCGAGACATTCCCCAACCGCGCCGCCTCCAGAAAATACCGCAAAACTCGAAGTTCCATACCCGAAAACTAATAAAATTCAAGCCCCGCAGGTATGAAATTGCAAAAATAATGCCCGAAAGGAATAACTAAGGCTTGTGAAAGCTTATTTTCCATGCCTTACAAGCATATCTAGTTATGAAAACAAAGTATTTGCAATATCTGAAAAATGAAGGTATATTTGGACATGTAAAAATTTCAACCGAGAGGAACCTATGAAAAAAGTATTGGTCTTGTCCAGCAGCTTGCGCAAGGGTAGCAACTCCGAAACCCTGGCGCAGGAGTTCGCGAAGGGTGCCGCCGAGGCGGGCAACAAGGTGGAATTCGAGTCGCTGCGCGGCAAGAAGATCGGTTTTTGCATGGGTTGCCTCGCTTGCCAGAAGAAGGGCAAGTGCGTCATCAAGGACGACGCTCCCGCCATCACCGAGAAAATGAAGAAGGCTGATGTCATCGTGTTCGCGACGCCGATTTACTATTACGAGATGAGCGGCCAGCTCAAGACCATGCTCGACCGCGCCAATTCCCTCTATTCCAGCGATTACAAGTTCCGCGAAATTTACCTGCTCACGTCTGCCGCCGACACCGATGCGAAGGCCATGAATATCGCGAAGCGCGGCATTGGCGGGTGGATCGCCTGCTTTGATGGCGTGAAGCTCAAGGGCGCCCTCTGCGCCACGGGAGCCGAAAGCGCCGGCGATGTCAAGAAGAATTCCGCGCTCCTGAAAAAAGCGTTCGCCATGGGAAAGAAAGTTTAACTACAAGGAGATAAATCATGAAATCCAGATTCTTAAAAGCGGCGTTTGCCGTGGTTTCCGCATGCACCCTAATGGCATGCTGCCCCGAAAAAGAAAACAATGCTGCACAAGGAGCCGCCACACCGGCAACAGAAGCCGCACAACAGACAAAGGAAGAAAATATGAACAAGCTCACACTCACCGCCGAATGGGACAAGGTATTCCCCAAGAGCGACAAGGTCGAACATTCTAAGGTCACTTTCAAGAACCATTTTGGCATTGAACTCGCCGCAGACTTGTTCGTGCCCAAGGACACGAGCCTCAAGGTGAACGGCAAGTTCCCCGCAATCGCAGCCTCTGGCCCGTTCGGTGCCGTCAAGGAACAGTCCAGCGGCCTTTACGCCCAGCAGATGGCGGAACGCGGATTCCTGACCATTGCTTTCGACCCGAGCTTCACCGGCGAATCGGGCGGCGAGCCGCGCTACATGAACAGCCCGGACATCAACACCGAAGACTTCATGGCGTCTGTAGATTTCCTCTCGACCCGCGACAACGTTGACCCGGAACGCATCGGCATCATCGGTATTTGCGGCTGGGGCGGCATGGCGATTAACGCCGCCGGTATCGATACCCGCGTCAAGGCGACCGTTGCATCCACCATGTACGACATGAGCCGCGTCACCGCAAACGGCTACTTCGATTCCGCAAACAACGCCGATGCCCGCAACGAAGCCCGCAAGGCATTGATGGCCCAGCGCACCAAGGACTTCAAGAACGGCACGTACGACCTGGCTGGCGGTGTCATTGACCCGCTTCCGGACAACGTCCCTTACTTTGTCAAGGATTACTACGCCTACTACAAGACCCCGCGCGGCTACCACAATCGCTCCCTCAACAGCAACAAGGGCTGGGCCGCCTCTGCAGGCACCTCGCTCATGAACACGAAACTACTCGCATACGCCGACGAAATCCGTAACCCGGTGCTTATCATCCACGGCGAAAAGGCCCACAGCCGCTACTTCGGCGAAGGCGCATTCGAAAAGATGACCGGCAAGAAGGCGAACGTCCCCGCAAAACTTGACGCCACCAAGAACTGGAGCAAGACCGTCGGCAACAAGGAACTCCTCGTCATCCCCGGAGCCTCCCACGTGGACCTCTACGACAACCTGGAAAAAATCCCCTTCGAAAAGCTGAACGATTTCTTCACAAAGAATTTGAAGTAAGCGAAATCCAACGGTTTTCGGCAAAAAGCGACCTGCAAAATGCGGGCCGCTTTTCGTTATAAAAAAATTACAATTTCCGCCTGAATTCGGCTGGGTTTACGCCTAGTACCCGCTTTGTGTAGCGACTAAAGTAAGACACACTTGAAAATTCCATACGGTAGGCGATTTGTGAAACGGAGAGTTTCTCGTTTTTCAAAAGTTTTGAAATGATTGGCCCTGTGTAACGGTTGATTAAATATGTGACGGATTTGCCTGTAAGCCTACGGACGGTTTCTGAAAGGTATTTTGGCGAAACATTCAAGCATTTTGCATAGTACGTCACGTCGCGGTGCGTCA
>Ga0256407_10004083_pt1 | contig 24829 bp, 13 predicted proteins | sample RumenRJG_04DNA_FD_193489 | JGI IMG/M metagenome (GOLD analysis project Ga0256407, IMG submission 193489) | Bovine rumen microbial communities from Lethbridge, Alberta, Canada - RJG_04 | ecosystem: Host-associated > Mammals > Digestive system > Stomach > Rumen | place: Canada: Alberta... | reverse complement strand
TCATCGCCATCTATCTCGTGTCCGCCACGGAAACCGTCGGTGACTCCAGCGCCCTTTGCAGCGGCGCCCTCAAACGTCAAATTCATAAAGTCGAAATGGGTGGCGCCATCAGCTGTGACGGCTTTGTCAGCTCTATTTCCGGACTCTTCGGTTGCACACCGATTACATCCTTTAGCCAGAACGTCGGCCTTGCCTCGCTCTCTGGCGTTGTGAACCGCTTCGCCATCGCAACAAGCGCAGGCATCATGCTCCTCGGTGGCCTATTCCCGCCCGTAGGTACCCTCCTCACGACCATCCCGCAAGCCGTCCTCGGTGGCTGCACCATCATGATGTTCGGCTCCATCCTCTTCGCAGGATTCGGCATGATCGCGAAAAGCGGTTTCTCGCAACGCAACATGATTATCGTTAGCTTGTCCTTAAGCACCGGGCTTGGATTCACATCAGCATCGCAGATGTTCAAGATTTTCCCGCAGATTATCCAGACCATCTTCGCCGAAAACTGCGTCGCCGTAGTATTCATCCTCGCTGTAGTCTTGAACTTGGTATTGCCCAAGGACAAGGAAGAAGGGAAGTAAAAAAAGCGGTCAATCGCTGCGAAAATTGAATTTAATGTCCGCCACAGAGCGGACATTTTTTTGTATGGGGAAATCCCTCAAAAAGTGACATTTAGAGAGTTATACCGCAAAAAAATGCTTATAATTCTCTAAATCTCATATTTTTTAGCACATTTAGAGAATTATAGCGATGTTTTTGTTGGATAGGGAATTTTCAGTTAAACAGCTACATCAGGATTCATCCAACTAATAATTTCTTGTTCAAGTTTGATTTTATTATTTAACATAAATGTTGTTATATCAACATTTTTTCCTGAAGCAATTAAAGTTTCTGCTTTTTTAATGTCATTAGTTTCAAAAGGTTTAGCGTAATTCCGGTATTTTTCCAAATTTTCAACATCCATGCAATAGGGTTTGAAATCTATGCCTGTCTTATTCCTTAAATTATCAAGAATATAAAAGCCATCGGGATCAATATCTCCAAAATGATAATACAAAATATTCTTTGATTGATTTTGATCAAATATTTTTTTCAGCAACACTTGTTTGACGCTGTTATGATAACCACTCAAATACAAGAAGAATACATCTGTACCTCGCACTCGATTAAAAGAAGTCAGGTTTTCAATGGTCATCACAGTTTTGTTGAGAATATCAATTTCATCAATATCGCTAACTTCTGTTGAGGGTAAGGCCAAAGCCTTATTTTGCATCACATCTAATATTCGACCGTCAGCAAATTTTATTTTCGCACTTCCTTTGAAATAGATGTAAGAAGGATTTTTATAAACATTTAAGATTTCCAAAATTGTATCATAAATTTCCTTCGTTTCCTCTAAACCATCAACAGTTTCATTAAATTTTCCGCTTTCATGAAGAATTTTGCAAACTTTTGTTCGATATGATTTTTCCCACGCTTTCGAATCGTGAAGAACTTCTATAGACAGTTCTCGCTCAAGAATTTCTGGATGATTTGACAAAATATAGTCAAGAAGCCTTATGATATTTGCCGATTCTTCCAAAGGGTATGCGGCCTTTTTGTCAGCCTCAATACGATTGATTTGCGTTTTGCAGAAATCAACAATAATCGAATTCTTCGAAAGAAAACTTCTGTAAAAATCACGTTCTTCTTGTTGTTGGAGCTTTTTATCCTTTACACCTAAAATATCTCGCACTCTTAACCAATAATCATCCGATGTATTGGCTAAAATTTTTACAACATGTTGATTTCTGCTTTCCGTAGAAATCAGGTTTTCAGACTCAAGATTCTTTAACTCTTTTTCAAAATCCTCAATTGAATTAACATCTTCAAAATCATCGTTATATTTGGGGTAAACATCTGTCGGCGCTATAGAAAACGTCTGGCGAACAGAGTTTTCGCCCTTATAGGTTTTGCTACCTTCATACTTATGCAAAAGTTTTTCTAGAATCAGTTTTTGACGACTATTTAAATTCATACTACGGCCTTTCGCAACCCTTCTTCGGCGATGGTATATTTTCCATCAGAATACAGAGCAACAGTATTGTCAATATGGCTGCCAATACTATCTATTTTTTCAGGTGGGGCGGCATAGAATACTTGGAAGTGATTTTCTTCTAGGAATCGAACCATCTGTTCAATACGTTCTTTAGACAAAGCCGAAAATGCTTCATCTATAAAAGCCAAACGTGCGCAATTTTTTTCTTTTGGATAAAATTGCATTAAACTTGCGGCAAGAATGATAAAATAAGGCGTTTGTTTTTCACCACCGCTAGCAGAACCTTGTTTCTGTGATAGGTTCATTTCTTCACCAGTTTTGCGGCGAATACTCATGTCATAAACAAAATAGTTTCTATAGTCAGAGTATTCCATTTCATCAGAACCTTGTTGTAGAATATCATCTAGAAATTTTTGCACATCCGCATTAAACTTTTCTTGAGAAACCTTCTGCGGATTGAAAAAGTCTGGATCGTTGATATAACTCTCTAAATTGTTGCAAATATCAAAGAAAATCTTTCGATCTGTCCTTTCTTCCATTTTGAATTGGTAGAAGTCAATGCCAAAAGGAATTTTCTTCAATTCCCTATTGATGACATCAATTTCCTCCTTAGCCTTTTCAATACTTTCTTTTAATTCTGCGATAAAATCGTGAAGAAAAGCATTGCGAAGCTTTATATTTGCTTCTTCCAGTTTATTCTTTGCTTCATCGAGTTTAGCATTGGCAATGTCGAGATACTCTTCACGATAGAATGGAATGAACTCCACTCCAATAAAAGTCAAATCACGTTCGGCAATTTTATTGTATTCAATTTGAATTTTACAAAGCGCGTCTTTACATCGGTCTAATTCCGAAATGGCTTTATCAACGGTTCTCTTGTCAATAACAATGCAGCCACGCTTTTGCCCAACAGCCTTTTGATACGTGTCAAGCATGTCTTGCTCTAGTTCAACATTCGCTTGCATCAAACTCTGATATTCGGCCATTTTAGTTTCAACATGTTGATTTAATTCACTAATTCTTTCTTCATTTTTTATTTGTTCCGTCTTATTACTACCAATTTTCTCACTTAAATCATCGCTAGACTCTTGAAGTTCTGACACTTTCTGCGTCGCCATTTCGATTTCGTGAATTGCACGAAGCATTTCAGGACTTTTCTTAAGATCTTCAATATCATTCGCAATCTTTCCAAGTTGCCTTTTCAGCTGTGGGACTTTTTCAACAGACTCGAAATCGTATTCTTCAGGATCCCATTCAATATTGCCACATAAACGCAGCAATTCACTAAATACATTTATTTGGTCGCCAAGTTCTTGCAGGTTTGCAGAGGTCTGTTCCTTTTCCTTCTCCTTCATTTTCAACTGCATTACAACGGCATTCTTGCCCAAACAGGGAACAACGTCATTAGTTTTCATCATCGAAGCAGCATAACTCTTGGTTAGCATGCCATCCTTCATTAAACCACCCTTTGGAAAATCATGAAGTTCTTCGATGGAATCGCAAAGATGAATCCCATTCAGCAAATAATTGGCATACTTACGGGCGGCCTTATTTTTTATTTCCAGAACTTCTGCGGCAGAATCTTTTTCAATATCGCTATCGGGAATTTTGTCAGACAAAACCACATTTGCGTTAGTGAGTTTTTTATCCTTCAAAATTCTTAAGGCGACATCACAATATTCGTCATCAACAATTAGGTAATAACGTTTACGACCAAGGAAAGTTTCTATAGCCCTACGCCAGCTTTCATCCTTGATTTCTTCCACCAATTCTGCGAAGAAACGAACCTCAGATTTTATGGAACGACGTTCAAATTCCTCTTGAATTGTTTGTTTAGCGCTTTCTGCTTCTCGCGGAAAAATGATTTTCTTAGACTGCAGATTTTTGATATCGCTTTCAATATCAGAAAGGGCTTTAATACATTCTTTCTTTTTGTCTTCTAAGCGAACTTTATCAGCCGTATATTGTTCACAAACAGTTTTGATTTGATTTCCAAATTCAATAAAACGTGTCTGTTTTTCAAAAAGGTCGATTCCCAACTCTGCTAGATTCTTAAGAACCTCCTGAGATTCTCTAGATATCTGGACATCTTTTTCAATCTGAGGAATCAATTGCGTTATCGCAATTTGGAGATTTTTTAAATCAGCAATTGCAGATTCGCAAACCTTAATATCTTCTTTGCACTTCTTCAACTCTTCATTCTTGTTATCAAGCGCATCACTGAGTGTTCTATTGGAATCCCTAACCCTATTAAGGTTTTCACGAGCATTACCAAGTTCAGTTTCGACTTTCCCCTTTTGATCATTCAATTTTCTCTTTTCAAGTTCCAACGTTTTAGAACGAATCTCGCATTGCTCCAAATCCTGCTTATCTTTTTGAAGGAACTGGTAGGAATACATCATCTTACGAATTTTCAAGTATTTCAGTTGTTTTTCATAGGCAGATGTAGCGGTTTCAATTTTTTCTAGAAGCTCCTTACGTTTTTTGTTATTTTCCAACATCCGAAGAGCCTCGTCATAATGATCTCTCTGTTCTCTCAAAGATTGCAAAGAATTCACGTCATTCTGCACAAGTACAGAATCCTTCACAAACTTTTCAACATTTTTTTCTGGCTTAAAAGCCATCATCTTTAAAATTTTTTCAACGTATTTTTTAAATTCGCCATCATTAACGCGAAGCCCCAAAGCTCTCGCAATCTGAGGTTTTGCTTTATCACGTCCCAACATTTCTGAAGCTTTTACAGGAACACCCTTTCTAGTGAGATTTCTTCCGCTGACAACACTTAACTTTCCACTTTCAATAGACCTAAAATTAAAATCCTCAATTTTTGCATTTTGGAAGATAAACCATTTAGGCTCCGCAGAATCCTGCGCGGAACGAGATTCTATGTTCACGCCAACAACAAAATCACCTTCTGTTGGGGAATTAAATTCCATTACAATATAACTGACTACGGCATCTTTTCGAAGGTATCTGTCGGAACCGTTTGTCTTGCGGTCTCCATGAATGTAAGCATTTACCGTTCTTTCTTTATCGTCTGCAGCACGATTGAACTGCGTATTGGCAAACAGCAAATAAGACATGGCGTCAAGTATTGTAGTTTTCCCAGTACCATTGACTCCCGTAAATAAAGTAGAACTACCCAATTCAATACAAACATTCTGGAAGCAAGACCAGTTTAACAGCAGAAGTTTCTTTGCGGTTTTACGGAATTCCATTATTATTCCTCCTCTTCTTCTGCATCAAAGTTATCATCGGCAACATCCTCGCTTTGAGGGCCTACATTCATCATTCTTTCTCGCACACTCGTAACAAACGTGGCAAATTCAGATTCATCTAAAGCAAATTGAATAGACGGATAAAGAACAATCAAGCGTTCATTGTCAGGTGCATTCCAATTGACAAAGATTAAGTTGTATCTTGCAAAAAGTTGTAACGCAGTTTTTAGATTACTTTTAACGTCAAAAGCGCCCTTGAATTCAAATTTTTCCAATTCAGCATTCAATTCTGGAAAAGTCGTCGTGATTTGCTTGGATAAGGAACCTGATTGAACCTTATCCATATACAAGGTCCACAAGCAACAGAGAATGATGCTTTGGAATTTATTAAACCTCTGCTTGGAAACAACAACATCGACACTGTTATTCTGAAGCATCACAACTCCATTGTCCTTCACAACAACATCAAAGCCCATCAAGTTCAAATAATCCGAAAAAAGCCCTTCGTTTGATTTAACAAAGAAGAACATCTTGCGATTATCATCGTCTATGTCTCGAACAATGAAGGTTTCTTTCAAAAGTCGGCGGCAACACTTTTTAAACACCAACTGTTCAGAAGTAGTGAGATCGTCCCACATCTCATTAATTGTTGACATCTTTTTTTGCCCTCCAATGCCGAATCTTAAATTCGTCTGATTCGACAAAATCTTCATCAATTTCTATCAGGTATCCGTTTTCGCGAGCGTACGTCACAGCAGCCATAGATGCAAGGACATCTTTTTTCTCGTTTATGGTAAGGTTAGAACTATCAAACTTTCCATTGGTTGATCGAGAGTCTAAGAACTTTTTCATCAGCTCTTTGGAATATGGATTGTACGATTCCTTTTGCAATTGCCGTTTCTGGCGTTCTCGTTCTTCAACGCTCATTTCAACAACATCAGCTTCGACATTCGATTGAATACTCTGATTTTTTTGCGGATATTGCAGAGACGTTTTGTCTACAAACTCATAATCATGAATATGGAAAAGATATTGGATTTCTTCGTCTATCTTATTCAACTTATCTTCATCAAAATTTTGGACTAGATATCGTATAGTTTCTTCTACATTTCCTCGGTTATCCTTGCCCTTATTTCGGAGAATTCGTTCTCGTGCAACCGCAATTTTGATATACGCATTAATTTGATCTTTAATACGTTTCATAATCTTATTATAATCATCATGGAGAAAACGCCTCGTACTATCCAACATCCTTATAACTTTATCTTCGGCATCGCTTCTAGTGCAGCCTTCTTCATCCATAATACTTTGCGTAAGCGCTCCCAAAAAATCAATCCCCTTAAAGTCCTCTAATCGCCTAGATATTTTTTCTCGATATAAATGTATGTTCTGCTGCTGAACAAGTCGAGAATACTCTTTAATGAAATCGCCATCGCAATATTTGATGATATTTTCAGTCAAACTTACTAGCGAGCCCTCACGCAGCATTCCTTCAATAATCTTTTTTATTGAAGTTGCAAGTTTCTTTAATGCAGATGATAATTTACGAGCTTCATCGTACACGGGCAACAAAATCAATTTATACAGATTTTGCTCGCCTTGCTTCCAGTTTTCCAATCTATTGTAAATATTGTAAATAGAAACTGAAAATTCCAATCGTGTTGGGCTCTTCAATTTTTCAATAAACTGAGCTAACGCAATGCCGTTATCCGGCATAACAATTGTCTTTTCAAGTGTTGAATCATCCGTTTCTTCTTCTAGCCATCCGGCTTGGACAAAACGCCTAATAATAAAATTCGCCTTTATATTCCAATCAGACTCTAAACCCAACTCCGTTGCATCTTCGCCTTGTATTTCAATATGATTTTCCAACAGATATGCTGCTATAGTATCACGGACCAAATCACGAAGAATTCTATATGAAATTTCATTATCAAATAAGCTATAAATCTTCAATAATAATTCAGAATAAACAGCTTGATTTCGATTCTTACTACTAAGAATCGTAAAAAAATCACCAGGAACAACATCAAAAACGCTAAGCATATTCAGATGAATAATATACGCAAAAATTTTGACACTTTATTGACAAAATCTTCATTTTTTTAATTATTCGACAAAAGTAACGCTTTACAGAGAAAACTTTATATCGTATTTTCCCTAAACAAATCTTCCATCGTGATTTCTTGTTGTGCAACGCTGTTATTAGCACCTTCGGCCACGCCATATGTAGTTATCATCGTAGGAACGATGGCGTACTTGGTTTTCGTTTTGGCACGGAATAGTTCGGCCCTGTCACGAATGTAATCCGCATATTCCGCCGTCATTTGATACTTGCCTATAGCGAACTTAATTTCGCACAAGTTTATTGTTCTGTCAGCCCTTGAAATAACCAAGTCAATTTGCGCTCCTTTTTCAGAATCGCTTTTCGGCACATATCTCCACGCAGACACTTCCGTCGCAACACCAGCAATACCCAATTTCTGCTTTATGGCATCGACATGCGTCATGCAGACAAGTTCAAAAGTCTGTCCCAACCAAGTTTCTACACTACGCGAGTTGAAATGTTTACTCCACCATTGTTCATCAAGAGAGTTGTTCGCCTGCACATACTTGAAATAAAAGAGAGTATAAAAATCAGACAACCGGTAGATAGCGTCCTTGATCTTGTTACCAAGCTGGCTATAACGCAAAACAAAATCGCACCGTTCGAGGTTCTTCAGCACAACAGTCAGTGTTTTGCCATCAAAATCAACCTTTTTGTCTATTTGGGAACGAGTCAAGCCTTCCTTATGGTTTGCTAACAGTTGTGCCACTTGTACATAGTAATCTGCATGGGTGAACAAAGCATTGTACAGTTCTTCAAATTCAATTTTCAATAGTGCGTTTTTACGGAAGAAAAGACGGTCAATGTTTTGGACAAGACTCAAGCGTGTATCCAGCAAGCTCCAATAAAACGGAACTCCGCCTAAAATCATGTACGCTTGGAGAATCTGGTATCTGTCCCATGCGCATTTCCTAGCACAGAGGTATTGTTCCGATTCGTAAAGCGTAAAGGGGTTCAGGTAGATGCTGTTCGTAATGCGGCAATGCAACCCGCCCTGATTCTCGACGAGTTTATCGATCATCCAGCTAGTTGCGCTACCCGTCGCAATAAACAGAATGTCTTTACGGCGTGCGGCCCAACCATTCCAAAAGTTTTCAAACTCTTCAACAAAATCCGATTTTGGGGTATCGATCCAGGGCATTTCATCAAAAAAAATGACCTTTTTATGTTCGCTGGATTGCGACTCAATCAATTCTGTCAAAGAATCAAATGCATCGGACCAATCGGAGAACTCTGGCAATTTTGGCAAATGCGCGTAATGTTTGATAGCCTTAGCGAAATTACGCAACTGCTTTTTCACGGGTAGATTATGGCCACCAACAAAAGAAAAGTCGTATTGACGGTTAAAGAACTCTTCCACAAGAAAGGTCTTCCCTACTCGTCGACGGCCATAAACGACAACAAACTCCGACTGGTCACTTTTTAGGCATCGGTCGAGTTCCCCTATTTCACGATTTCGTCCAATCAAGTTCATCGAAATCTCCTATGTTGTTTTTCTAAATATATAAAAAACAACCGGATATTTCCCCAAAAGTGATATTTTTTACAAGATTTTGGGAAATTATCTATCAAAAATAGCCGATAATTCCCCAAATCTCATAATTTTAGGAAGATTTTGGGAGATTATAGATTTTGGGGAAGTTTTCCAAAATTCAGACAGCATTAAATCGTTCCTGCTATTTATTGGACATTTTAATGGACATTATTGGACATTTTATTGGACATTTTGATGAACTTTTTGGTGAACTTTTACTTTTCCCCAAAGCTCACGCCGAATGACTTTGGCATCACGATTTCCTTATAGGCGTTCATCAGGTAGTCATCGGTCATTCCAGAGACGTAATCAGCAACAATGCGCGGGAGGGGTGTCGTTTCTCTGTACTTTTCACCCAGCGATGCGCACCAGTGATTGATTCCTGTTGCCTTTTTCACGCCAGACTTGAGTTCATCAAGGCATTCTTCCAAGACGGTACGGAACATCATCTTGATTTTTTCGTCCTGGGTTGACTTTTTCGGATTCAAATAGATGTTTTTGTAGTTCCAGTTTTTCAGCTGGTTAAGCGCATCGAAAACTTCCGGCGAAAAGACGAGCGTTTCTTTGTCTAAACTATTGTTGACAAGGTCTGTAATAAGCGTGTTGACGATTTCGCTATTTTTGCATCCGAGAATTTTCGTGATTTCTTGGGGGATGTCTTCGCGCTTCACTAGTTTCAAGATGATGGCATCTTCGATGTCGCGGCCAACGTACGCAATCACGTCCGAAATTCGCATGACACAGCCTTCCAAAGTCATCGGGACCATCTCTTTCGATTTTAGCTTTCCGCTTAAGCTGTTTTTGTATTCTTCCAGCAGTTTTTCTGGAGTCTTGCTACGGTTGCAACCATATTCATTTTTTAGGATTTCGCCATTGTGACAGATAATTCCGTCGAGCACTTGCGCGGTAAGGTTCAGTCCTTTGCCGTACGCTTCGAGATCATTGAACAATCTAAAGCTTTGAACATTGTGTTCAAAAATTCCTTCACCGCAATCTTGCAAGAACTTCGAGACAATCCGTTCGCCGTCATGTCCAAAAGGCGTATGGCCGACATCGTGACCTAACGAAATCGCCTCAATCAAGTCTTCGTTCAGATTCAAAAATCGTCCAATGGTCCTTGCAATTTTCGCAACCAACTGCACGTGCAACACGCGGTGCGTGATATGGTCATTTTCAACAAGGCAAAACACCTGAGTTTTATCAATGTATCGGCTATAGCAATAGGAATGGATAATCTTGTCTGCATCGCGGGAAAAATTCGGGCGGATATCGTCTGGCACTTCGTGATAGCGAATTGCGGAAGCGGACTTGCAGGCGTATTCTGCAAGCGAGTTTTCCTTTTCCATCAAGCGGGATTCAATTTGTTTCTTGACCGAGGCGTTCCATTCCATAAAGCAATTCCATTTGGGTTTTAGATTACAGAAATATACATTTTCAGCAAAAAAGAGTACGCCCCTAAATTTTGACAAAAACTCGCCCACTTGACATTTTTCACTCAAAGAACGATATTTATAGAAAACACATTAGGTAATTATGCAAAACAGAATTGACTACAAAAAATTAAATATCGAAGTTTACGAAGACACAGCAGAGCGTTGCCGCACAAATGCACGATTGCGTGAATCCATCGCAAGTTCCACCCGCGAACAGAAATTTACCGGCGAGGCAGAAAAAGTCGTTGTCGAGAACCGCAACATTTTCGCAGAAAGCGCCAAAATTATCGTTTCACAAAAGCGAACGCTCGAAGCCGCCAAAACATACGCAGGTACAAAAGTCGCTGTGCTAAATTTTGCATCGGCATCGCACCCGGGAGGCGGCGTTACAACCGGAGCAGGCGCCCAAGAAGAAAGCATTTGCAGATGCTCGACATTGCATCCATGCCTAAAGGCGCCCCAAATGGAAAAGTTTTTCTACGAGCCGCATTGGCACCAGAAAAACGCGCTCCACAACGACGACTGCATTTACACGCCTGGCGTAACCGTCATCAAGACCGACACATCATCGCCCGAATTGCTTGACGAATCGGACTGGTACAATGTCGATGTTATCACCTGCGCTGCACCGAACTTGCGCAACTTCGAACGTAAAAAGGATATACTCGTCGATAAATACGGCTGCGGTTCAATCACTGACGAAGGCTTAAAGCAGCTGCACATCAAGAGGCTCCGTCGCATTTTGGACATCGCAATTTTGAATAAAGTCGAAAGCATTATTCTCGGAGCATTCGGCTGCGGTGCATTCATGAACGATCCAAGAATCGTCGCAGAAGCAACCGCCGAAGCCCTCAAGGATTACCTGCACGCGTTCAAGAATATCGAATTCGCCATATTCTGCCGCCCAGGATTCGAGCAGAACTACAAAGAATTCTGCAAATTGAAAAACATCAATCAATTATAAATTAAAACGATTTTCCATATTAGAATGCAAAAAGACCGCAGCGGAAAGCTACGGTCTTTTTGTAAATCACTAGATCCTTCCGCCTTCGGCGTCAGGATGACGCGGCCGAAGGTCGGGATTACTTTACCACGATGTTCACGAGCTTGCCGGGCACGACGATGGACTTCACAACAGTCTTGCCGTTCATAAACTCCTTGACTCGGTCGTTATCCATGGCGAGTTTCTCAAGTTCGGCCTTGTCCATGTCCTTGGCAACAGATGCCCTGGCGCGGACCTTGCCGTTCACCTGGAACACGACTTCCACGGTGTTTTCCACGGCTTTGGAGTGGTCGGCTTCGGGCCATGCCACGTTCGTGAGCGATTCGTTGTGGCCGAGGATGCTCCACATTTCTTCGGCGATGTGCGGGGCAAACGGGTGCAACAGCTTGACGAACGTTTCGCACGGTTCGCGGTAGCGCTTGTCCATCTTCATCATTTCGTTGTTGAAAATCATCAGCTGGCTAATCGCGGTGTTGAAGCTCATGTTCTCGATGTCGCTCGTGACCTTGATGACGCTCTGGTGCATCACCTTTTCGATAGCTTCCGGAGCAGCTTCGTCAACGAAGACCGGGGCTTCATCGCTGTCGCCGACAACAGAACGCCAGGCGCGGCCGAGGAAGCGGTTCATGCCTTCGATGCCCTTGGTCTGCCACGGCTTCACGGCATCGAGCGGGCCCATGAACATTTCGTACAAGCGAAGGCTATCTGCACCGTAGTCGCGCACCACGTCATCGGGGTTCACCACGTTCTTGAGGGACTTACTCATCTTAGCCACAATCTGCTTGAGCTCGATGTCCGTACCCTTCTTGAAGTACTTGCCGTTCTTTTCTTCGACTTCGTCAGTCGGGACCTTGGAGCCAGCGGCGTCTTCGTATGCAAAGGCAAGAATCATGCCCTGGTTGAAGAGTTTCTGGAACGGTTCGTCGGTAGAGACGAGGCCGAGATCGAACAAGACCTTGTGCCAGAAACGGCTGTAGAGCAAGTGAAGCACGGCGTGTTCGGCACCACCCACATAGAGGTCGACCGGCATCCAGTACTTTTCAAGTTCCTTTGCCACAAATGCATCACCGTTGCAAGCGTCGATGTAGCGGAGGTAATACCAGCAAGAACCGGCCCACTGCGGCATGGTGTTCGTTTCGCGAATACCCTTGCGACCATTCTTGTCTGTCACCTGAAGCCATTCGGTGGCGTTTGCGAGCGGAGACTGTCCGCCGTCACCCGGCTTGTAATCCTTGAGTTCCGGCAAGAGCACCGGAAGTTCAGCGTCGTCCACCGTAGAGATTTCGCCGTCTTCCCAGTGGATAATCGGGAACGGTTCACCCCAGTAACGCTGACGGCTGAAGAGCCAATCGCGGAGCTTGTAGTTCACCGTGGCCTTACCGATCTTGTTGGCTTCGAGCCATTCAATGACCTTCGCGATGCCCTGCTTCTTGTTGAGGCCGTTCAGGCAAAGCGTGTCGTTCTGGCTGTTGATATAGGTGCCATCGGCAGCCCAGCAGGCTTCACCCTTGAGCACGAGCGGTTTTACATCTTCGGGGCAGCTTGCATCCGGTTCCATGATGCAGATCACCGGGAGGTTGAACTTCTTTGCAAAGTCAAAGTCGCGAGTATCGTGAGCAGGCACAGCCATGATAGCGCCGGTGCCATAGCCCGTCAAAACGTAGTCAGCAACCCACACCGGAATCTTCGTGCCAGTGAGCGGGTTCACAGCGTAAGAACCAGTGAACACACCGGTCTTTTCCTTGGCGAGTTCCGTACGGTCGAGGTCGCTCTTAAGAGCGGCTGCATGCACGTATTCTTCCACGGCGGTCTTCTGTTCGGCAGTCGTGAGTTCCGGCACCATAGCGTGTTCCGGGGCAACGACCATGTAAGTTGCACCGAACAGCGTATCGCAACGGGTGGTATAGACGCGGAGCTTCTTTTCAGTCGGCTTGCCGTTAGCGTCGGCAATCGGGAAATCCACTTCGGCACCGTAGCTCTTGCCAATCCAGTTCTTCTGCATGTCCTTCACGCCCTGCGGCCAGTCGAGCTTGTCGAGGCCCTTCAGCAGGCGGTCGCCATACAGCGGAATGCGCATGAGCCACTGCTTGAGGTTACGGCGTTCGACTTCCTTGGTGCCACACTTTTCGTGAGAACCATCGTTCAAAACTTCTTCGTTAGCACAGACAATCTTGCAGTGCTTGCACCACCACACCTGTGCATCGGCGTAGTAAGCGAGGCGCTTAGAATCCTTGTACTTGCGGACTTCGGCTGCACCCTTGGCTTCCACATCGGCAGGAATCGGAAGCTCTTCGATGGGGCGGCCCTTCTGCTGGTCTTCATCGAACCAGGTGCCATAAAGGCGCTTGAAAATCCACTGCGTCCACTTGTAATACTTCGGGTCGGTGGTGTTGACTTCCTTGTTCCAGTCGTAAGAGAGACCGAGGCGCTTGATCTGGCGGCGGAAATTGTCGCAGTTCTTCTTGGTCGTAATGGCCGGGTGCGTACCGGTCTGAATAGCGTACTGTTCAGCGGGGAGGCCGAAAGCGTCCCAACCCATCGGGTGGAGCACATTGAAACCACGGCTGCGCTTGTAGCGGCAAATGATATCCGTTGCAGTGTAGCCTTCCGGGTGGCCCACATGGAGGCCAGCACCACTCGGGTACGGGAACATATCCAAGCAATAATACTTCGGCTTGGACTTGTCTTCGCCAGTCTTAAACGTCTGATGTTCTTCCCAGTAGGCTTGCCACTTGGTTTCGATTTCTTGCGGATTATACTTTGCCATTATTTATTCCTCTAACGCCGCGACGGAACCGCCACGACCTCATTAAATTTTCGAGGCAAAAGATAGAAACTTAAAAAGCCCCGCATTGCGGGGCCAGTAGCAAAAGAACGTTACAAAAACATCAATCCGATACTATCGATTCTGGATTCTGTTCACCTAAATTATTCCATTTGCCGCTAGAACATTTAAAATACATGTCCCTGTAAGCATGGTAAGGCTCATAATGGTATTTCGCTATTTTTCCTTCATTTGCAGCATCACATTTTTCTTCAATCCATCCATCATCGGTATAAGTAAAAACCGCAATATTAGCCGTTTTCAATCTGTTGAAACGCGGATCTCCGCCAGCACTTAATCGCAAACCGCCACACCAATAATCCGTTTGTTCGTCATCATAAGAAGCAAGGCTGACGCTATTACGGTTTTCTTTGCACTGAGCTTGAACGGCGGCCGCCAAAGGAGCAGCGTGATCCAAATCGATCCAAGTTCCTTGTTCGCACTTGAAATAGTAATAATCTCGATAATAGACGGCTGAATCCGTAAGCTGAACAAACATAGAATCAATAGCGCCTTCACGTTCCGAACCGCATGTCGGAAAAACTCTCAACGCTCTTTGATACCGAGATTTTTCCCAAGTTCCCTGTTTGCACTCATAATAAGTCCAATATAAAGCTAGCACAGAATCCACAGCACCTTCGTTATCGACCCTACATTCAGAAAAATCTTCCACTCGACGAATAAAACTTGCCGAACTTAAAATTTCAGAACTACTCGAAGCCGCATTGCTAGAAAACTCAAGGCTTGAAACAGCCTCGCTGCTAGAAGATACTGGACCTGAGCCAGTCTCACTACTAGAAGCTACGCTGCTCGAAGATTCTACAGCCGACGATCCAGTCGCTGCGGGAATCGGGTTACTCACGGCATCGTCACCGCACGCCGTAAAAGACAAAACTGAAATAGATGCTAGCATCGCTAGCACCGAAGCATGATTCCTTTTGAACATAAAAATTCCCTATACGTTCCAAAAATTTATCCAAAAATATCAACTTATTTTATCAAAAGACTCTTTATCCAATAAATGTAAGCAAAAAAAGAATTTCATTTTTTTACTGTGCCTTTTTCTCTGGATAAATAAAGGAGGTTCTCACATTAGAATTATCCTTGCATCCAACAACACGGCTTAACCGATATCGATGAGCAGGAATCGTATCCCGAACACTTTGAGGATCTTCAGATTTACTACACACTGTGTTATGGAGTAGTTCGTCAGCAATTTCTTCATCTGTAGTTTCCAAAGTCCAAGTTTCATCTTCCCGGTAGCGATAATAATTCTGAGGCAAGCAATAACTATACTGAAAACCGATATCATCATTATGCTCTAGCTTTTGCGCCAAGAGAACATCCTTATCCCAGCAATCTTCAAGCAAGCCTGCTGCACGATCATTTACAGAAGCTTCTTTAGGCAAATCCAGAACATCGTATTCCTCGTCAGTCAAGCCCTTTTTCCGAGGATCCGTATATTGTTGCGGAATAAGTTTTGTGGGTTTCCATTTACCTTCATCACAATAATAGAACGCACCATCAGATTCTTTAAAACGTTGTCCATAATACGCGTCTTCACGAATCGGGCATGCGCCCAATTTAGGGTCAAAATTACTTTCATGCCAATAGCCATCCTCAAATAGATAATACCGTCTTTCGCCTTGAGATTCAAACGAGCAAGTATCTCCTTCTACGGTTTTACGAGTCGTGCAGTTATAAACAACTTCATCTACGAGTTCCCACACAATACCTTCGTCATGCGCCCCTCCTAAATCAGAATGCACAACATGTAAGCATTGATAGTATGCCGTATATCCATTTGAATATGTAATTTTTCCAGTATCCCATTCATTTTCGGCATTGCATTCTTTGGCAGGCGCCTTCAAGCAATCGCTTTCATTCCAGGTTCCGTTTCCCGCATATTCATAGCATTTTCCCCAACGGTCACCACAGCAGTAAAAGCCGCCCTCCGAAATATGCACATTACAAAGACTCCCTACAGATACCCCCGCAGTATCGCAAGCGGCAACCGGCTCCGCCTCATACCAATTGCCCTTTTCGCACTTATAATAACTAATTGCAAAGCCGTATTTAGCATTACCGTCCCATATCGAATCGACAGCGCCCTCATTGTGTGCATCACACTTTGAAAGTTGCGTTAAATTCACGATTCTTGACGCGCTCGAAATTTCAGAACTACTCGAAGCCGCATTGCTAGAAGACTCAGGGCTTGAAACAGCCTCGCTGCTAGAAGATACAGGATTTGAAATGACTTCACTGCTCGACGATTCTACAGCCGACGATTCAGTCGCCACAGGCGTCGGGTTACTTACCGCATCATCGCTGCACGCCGTAAAAAACAAAAAAGATGCCAGCATCGCTAGCACGGAGACATGATTCCTTTTGAACATAAAAACAACTCCCATTATGTTCCAAAAATTTATCCGTAAAATACAAACTCACAAATTCAAAAACCATTTTTACAAAAAAATGTAAGAAAAAAAGAAGCCCCAGAAGGCGGCCACCCTTCCAGAGCTAAAATTACAAGTCTACGCTATTAGTTTTTAGTTTTCGCCGTTTCGCATTTCAGTCTGCTCACGGTCCATGGTGTAGGTCAGGTATTCTCTAAAGTCACGATCGATTTCCACTTCTGGATCGTCGTTATAATGACCAGAGAGAATATCAATAAGTTCTCGATTGTCTGCCCAGCCAAGCACACCGACAGCGTCAAACGTCATGGACTTATCGCCCGGAGCTTTGGCTATATATTCAATCTTGGACTTTTCGACCCAGCCCTGCCCACAGCTTCCTTTAACGAGAACTTCCGTGTCAGCTTCCCTGACAATCGTAAGAGCATCATTAAAGCCTGCCGTGCACACGACCTTGCCACCACCTTTATCTGATGTAACATTGATATCACCTAGCTTAGACTTTACTTGTCTCGCCGCAAAAGAAGACGAGACCAGAACAGACAAAGCAAGGAACATCATCAACTTTGCGGTTTTCATGATTGACCTCCTTATTGTATTAGGGTGGGACATCCACCCACTTTTCAAATTACAAAGTAAAGTTTACAGAAACCAGAAAATGCATGGTTTAAGTTAGAATAGAGACATTTTTTCCCGTTTTTATTTTCCATACTAAGCAACCGGCTCCCGCGCCCATTCTGTAAACTTTCTTTTTCTATTTATTTAACCCTTATTAAAATATTTTTAAGTCGTTGAACCTCCACGATTTGTTATTATTCCGTCATGCTTTTAAAAAAATCTTGCTTACTCGCGTCCATGGTTTTAGCGCTCGCCACGAGTGCTTTTGCTCAAAGTTCCGATGATGACGAATGGGTTTCTGTCGATTCACCGAGACCCGCTTCCGAAAGTGAAAAATCAGGTTCTTACGACGGAACAAACGACAGCGAATTCGCAAATGACGAAGAATACGCAAGCGCATACGCAAGATACAAGACGCAGACAACATCGCGTTCCGAAATCAGCAAGCAGCGCAGCGAAGGGTTCTCGCAGTCCGTGTTCCTTGGAGCTCGTTTGCAAGGCGGCTTCAACACGTTCCTCGGTTCAAAATCCGATGGCTGGGGCGCAGGCTGGAACGTCGGTGGCGGTCTCATCATCAAGATTTCGATGTTCACAAAGAACTTCAGCATTGTGCCGGAACTCACGTTCAACTATCGCCAGTACAATTACGAAAAAGACATGAATGATCTTTACACAAACAAGGCAAGGATCAACATCATGTTGTTTGAACTTCCGATCATGTTCCGCTACACGTTCGACCAGTACGACTTCTTTGCAGCCGCCGGTTTGCATCTCGGTCTCAAGCTGATGGGTAGCGCCGAATACGGTTCCGAACCGAAAGCAGGCGTCATCGCCGATAAAGAGAACAGCGGTTTGAAATCCACCACCGAAATCGCAACCACGAATATGGAAGTGGGCTTTGCTATCGAAGGCGGCTACATGCTGACGAGAAACGTTCATTTGAACCTCCGCATTGTCCAGAGTTTCACGAACCTCCTGAACCACGGCTTGACCGTGAAGCAGCCGTTTGACGAAGCCACGCTCCTCACGTTCTACACCAACGTCGGTATAGCATTCCTGTTCTAGTCGGTTAGTTATTAGTCATTGGTCATTAGTCAATAGTTTTTAATTGCAAAAAAGGAAGCGCCGAACGCTTCCTTTTGTTTTTATGCATTTGTCTGTAGGGAACCAACACACTCGTCATGTTGAGCCCGCAGGGCGATATACGATACTTGGGACTTTAGTCCCTTAGTAGAGTTAAGCTCTTTGGGCTAACATCCAGTTAAGTTTTATGACTGACGAGATGCGCCGCCGAATGGCGAGACGCGCGCCTTACCTTCTGCGGATTCTCGGGATTTCCTTCTGGATGAGGAGTTTCTCGATTGGGGCAAATTCTTCGTGCGGCTTGATAGCTTCCTTGTAGAGCACGTCGGCGAGCGTCGGGTTGTGCGCTAGGAACGCTATCAGAATCGCGTTGCGCAAGAAGAATTCATCCATCGCAGCGACTTCGTACTTCTCGTAGAAATTCGCGACATATTCCGCAGCGAGCCTGTAATTCTTGGCACGGGCAGCTTCCATGATGTTAAACTCATCCACGAACGATTCCGGCAGCGCACCCGCATTCACAAGATTGCGAACTTTAACATAAACCTTGTTCGTGTCGCGAGCTTCCATTGGAATGCCACGCATCCATTCCACATATTCTTCGCGGAACTTTTTCCAATCCGGGGAAGTTTCATCCACCTTAAATTTCGGGCGAACGAGGCTATCCACCGCCGTTGCTGAATTAGAGACATTTTCCGAAACTGCCGCAGAATCCGCGCCCTTTTCAGAGTCATCCGCATTGGAATCGAGCATCGCCGAGATGCCTTCGAAAACTTTCTTGCGCTTTTTCACTTCCTTGATATACGCGAGGAGCGCACGTTCGCGGTACTTGTCCGTACCCGCCTTGAGCATGGACTGAACCTTTATCGGACGACGCAATGCATAATCCGCCGAGTCCAAATATTCCGGCCAGCAAATTTCGCAGCTGTCGAACACCTGCACAATACGCGCGTTCGAATGCACGAAGCGAGCCTCTTCCGCCTTGTTGTCGACAATCGGAATAAACGTACTGTTCGGTTCCACGCCGTCCAAAAGCGATGTAATCATCTTCGACGTAAAGAGGAAATTCTGTTCGCCAAAGAAATCCGGTTCGCGGTGGATGCGCTTGAATTCCTTCACGAGCGTCGAATCTGTGCTGAAGCGGCCAATGGCGCGCTGCATCACCGGTTCGTCACTAGCGACAATGATAATGTCCGGCTCCTCAGGAGCCTTGTACAAACTCACGTACGGGAACGCCACATCAAGCGCCTTCAAGATGTTGAGGAACAGCAAGTCATTGAATTCATAAGTCTGGATCCACTGCACCCAAAGTCCGCCCAGCTTCATGTAGCGGCGCATCTTCGTATAAAATTCATGGCTGAACAAGCTCGCGACACCGCTCACCCACGGGTTACTCGGCACGCTAATCATCAAATCGTACTTGCGGCGATTCGTGAGGAAGAACGTCTGCGCGTCATCAATGAAAATGTGGATGCGCGGGTCATCATAACCGCGAGCGTTCCACGGATAAAATCCGCGAGCGAGGTTCATCATTTCTTCTTCGATTTCTACGCAGTCAAAATCGCGCACCAGCGGGTCCGAGAGCAAGTAATGCGCACCCATGCCGCTGCCAAAACCGACCATTGCGGCATCATACGGTTTGTCCTTCATCGCCATCGGCATAAACGCGGTCGCCGCCTGCGTGAGTTCGTCGCCTTCAATCGGGCGTTCACGATTCTTGCTCATGCTCGCATCAGCCTTCCCGTTCGTCTTCACGTAATAATGCACGTCGGATTCGTGGAAGCTGATTGTTGCTGTCTTACCGTCACGCACCACAATCTTTTCGTCCGGATGCAAATTCTTGTAAGCGCGGAAGGCGCCTGACGTAATCATGTGCGGGTCGAAATTCACAAAGAACGAAGGCAAAATCATCACCGCCGTCATCACGTAAAAAAGTACGCTATAGCGGAACTTTTTGCGATAAATGACGAGCAAGATAAAGCCAATCATAAAGTCAAGCACAGCAGCGAGTACAAGCGAGCCCTTGAGCTGCAAAAGCGGCAATAGCAAAAGCCCACCGCCCGCCGAACCGAGAATCGAGCCCACCGTATTCCAGCCGTAAACCTTGCCAATCGGGGCTTCACTCTTGAATGCACGCGTGAGAATCAACGTAATGAGCGGGAGCGTCATGCCAGCAAAGAAGCTCGTCGGCACCATCCACAAAATCGAAAGCGCGTACTTGAAAATGCTCCAGCAAACGTAACCGTCATTCGTCGTATTGAAAATCTGGTTTGCGACATTCATGCCTTCCCAGAACGGCTTGTAGAAATACAGCGTGCAAAGCGCAAAGAATCCCATGAAAATCTGCGCCAGCGAAAGCACCACGAGAGAGTCCTTCTTCAACAGCTTTCCGCTCACGGCGCTGCCAATGGCAAGTCCTAAAATGAACGCCGAAAGCATCTGGTCAAAGCTGTGGCTCGAAGAGCCCATCAACAGCGAAAGCAAACGAATCCAGACGATTTCATAGACAAACGAAGTAAGACCCGTAATCCCAGCAATCCAGAACCACATGTTTTTCGGAGGCATGGCGAGCTTGTGTTCCGCCACATAATCTTCGTTGAGCGGTTCCGCAGATTTAGACTGCGCCGCGACCTGGCCGTCAGCCCCATCTTCTTCAAGTTCTTCCTCGTACGTCGAAGGCGTCGTATAGCCGATAAAGCAGAACACCGCCGCAAGCAAGAAGTTGATCGAAGCCGCGACGCAAAGCGTGATGTGGTTTCCGAGTTCCGGAATTAAGATGTAACTTGTGAACAAAATACCAATGGCACTACCAAGGCTGTTCGTAAAGTAAAGCATCGGGAGCGAGACTTCGGCACCGCTCTTTCGCATAAGACCAGCCGCAATGAACGGAAACGTCATACCCACCGCAATCGCAATCGGGAGCGTCGAACCCGTCGCCAACACCACCTTCAGAATTTCCGCGCCGCGCGAACTCAACCCCGCCACAAAATTCGAATCGTAAAAGTAATCCGTGAGCCAAATGTACATAGGGTGGTAAATGATGCCGCCAATGCCAATTGCAAGTTCCACCGCCGCGTACCCGAGCAGCGGCCTCTTCACGCGCTCCACCAGTTTGCCCGCGACAAAACTGCCGATCGCAAGCCCGCCCATGTAAATGCAGAGCGTGAGCACCTGACCATAGCTCGAATGTCCGAGGAAAAGTTTAAGGTACCTGGCCCACGACCCCTCGTAAATGAGACCCGCAAAACCAGAGAGAGCAAAAAGCGCGTAAATAACGATATTCATGAGTGCAAATCTATACTAATTAAGTAGTTATAAATCACCCGCATCGCTTTTTCATTGTAACTTTTTAAAGACTTTTCCTTTAGATAAAAAGCACCCGCAGCCGTCATTGAAATCATTCAACCGATTAATCTACATACCATTTCACTAGGAATATGTAATTTAGGGTATTATGGGTTTATGGCTCGTGACAGCAATCCGAGCATTTTCTATTTTTATGCATAAAAACAAATATACGCATAAATTCGAATTTTAAACACGGAAATCAAAATGACTCTTCGCGAAGCGTTTGAATCAAAGATGATGCTGCTCGATGGCGGCATGGGCTCTGTTATCCAGACTTACGGGATCAAGGGCGCCAACAACGATATGCTCTCCATCGAAAAGCCCGAGATAATTCTCGACATCCAGCGTCGTTACGTGGATGCAGGCGTGGATTGCCTCACCACGAACACGTTCTCGAGCCAGCGCGTGAGCCAACACGAATACCACCAGGAACATCGCATCGCCGAGATGAACCGCGCTTCCGTGAAAATCGCAAAGCAGGCCGCCGAAGAAGGCTTCAAGAAGTACGGCCGCAAGGTCTATATCTTAGGTGACGTCGGCCCGACTAGCAAGATGCTCTCCATGAGCGAAGACGTAAACGACCCGGCAAGCCGCGCCATCACTTTTGACGAACTCGAAGATGCGTACTTGGAACAAATTTCCGTGCTCATGGAAGAAGGCGTTGACGCCATCCTCATTGAAACGATTTTTGACACGCTGAACGCGAAGGCCGCCCTCAGCGCTTACAGTAAGGCAAATGATGCACGCATTGAAGCAGCCAAGGCTGCAGGCACTCCCGAAGCAGACATCAAGCCAATCGAAGTCATGCTCTCGATGACCGTGAGCGACGCCTCCGGCCGTACACTTTCGGGCCAGACGGTCGAAGCGTTTGCCGTGAGCGTGATGCACATGCACCCGCTTTCCATCGGCTTAAACTGCGGTCTCGGTGCAGACGGCATGGTGCCGTACCTCCGCCGCATGGGCGCTATCGCTCCGTGCTACCTCAGCTGCCACCCGAACGCAGGGCTTCCAAACCAGTTCGGCGGTTACGACGACACGCCCGAAGACATGGTGCGCCTGATGCGCGTTTATCTGGACGACAAGCTCGTGAACATGATTGGCGGTTGCTGCGGTACGACTCCAGAACACATCGCCGCGATGCGCAAAATGCTGGACGAACTCCCCGCCGATTACAAGCGCCGCGAACCCGCGCCCAAATATGTCACCTGCCCGCGCCTCCGCCTTGCGGGGCTCGAACCGTTGTTCAGAGAACAGGTTCGCCCGAGCAACGGCGCTGACAGCTGCAATGCCGATGATTTCGTGAAGGTCGGCGAACGTTGCAACGTCGCGGGTTCCAAGAAGTTCCTGCGTCTCATCAACGAGAAGAATTACGAAGAAGCGCTCGAAATCGCCCGCAAGCAGGTCGATGACGGCGCCGACGTGATTGACGTGAACATGGACGACGGCCTCCTTGACGCCACCGCCGAAATGCGCACTTTCTTGAACTTGATTGCTTCCGACCCCGCCGTGAGCCGCGTGCCTATCATGGTCGATAGCTCACGCTTCGAAGTCATCGAAGAAGGCCTCAAGTGCATCCAAGGCAAGAGCATCGTGAACTCCATCTCGCTCAAGATGGGCGAAAAAGCGTTTATTGAACACGCACTCACCGTGAAGCGCCTCGGTGCCGCCGTGATCGTGATGCTCTTCGACGAAGAAGGCCAGGCCACAAACTACGAACGCCGCGTACAAATCGCGTCCCGCGCTTACGATATCATGGTGAAGCAACTTCACTTTGATCCGTCCGATATCATTTACGACCCAAACGTTTTGACAGTCGCAACCGGCATGGCAGAACACAATGCCTATGCCATAGACTTTATCCGAGCCGTCCGCTGGATTATGGACAACCTCCCCGGCGTCCGCATCTCGGGCGGTCTTTCGAACCTCTCGTTCGCATTCCGCGGCAACAACTACTTGCGCGAAGCGATGCACGCCACATTCTTGCATTACGCCATCCCGAACGGCATGGGCATGGCCATCATGAACCCTAGCGCCATTATCAAGTACAAGACAATTCCGCTTGAACTCCGCATGGCAATTACCGAAGTTATCTTCAACACGGAACCGGAAGCAAGCGAAGAACTCATTGAAATTGCAAGCCGCATGACGGCCGCCCAAGCCAAGGCAAAGGAAACTGGCGCTAAGTACGACCCGAAAGCCATTTTCGCCGTAAGCACAGGTGCAAGCACTTCTTCTGACGAAGGCAATGCAGCCGCCGACGCCAAGCCCACCACACCCGAAGAGCGTCTGCAAGAAGCGCTCCTTAAAGGAACTTCTACAACGCTCCAGCCCGATTTGATGGAACTCATCAATCGCGGCGATAGCCCGGTCGGCATTATTTCTGGCCCGCTGATGGACGGCATGAACGAAGTCGGTCGTCGTTTCGGTGAAGGCAAGATGTTCCTCCCGCAAGTCGTGAAGACCGCACGTACGATGAAAAAAGCTGTAGAAATTTTGCAGCCTTACATCGAAGCCGGCAAAGACGCAAACGCCTCGAGCCGCGGTAAAATCGTCATCGCGACCGTCAAGGGCGACGTGCATGATATCGGCAAGAACATTGTCTCCGTGATTATGGCCTGTAACGGCTACGACATGGTGGACCTCGGCGTGATGGTTCCCGAAGATGTCATCGTCAAGGCCGCGATTGAAAACAAAGCAGATATCTTGAGCCTTTCCGGTCTCATTACGCCATCTCTCGAAGAAATGTGCACGGTTGCAAAGGCTATGCAAGCCGCCGGGCAGCGCATTCCGATTATCGTCGGAGGCGCCACCACCTCGCCCACGCATACCGCCGTGAAAATTGCCCCGTGCTATGACGGCCCTGTTTTCCACGTGCGCGACGCCGCTAGCAATCCGGGCCTTGCCCAGAAATTGCTTGACCCCGCCACCCGCGAACAAACGATTCAAGAAAACCGCGAAGAGCAGCAGCGCATCCGCGACAAGCAAAACGGCATCAAGACCGAAGCCGCAAACGCCATGGCCGCAGCCGCCTCCACGCCGGAAGAACGCCGTTTCCAGTACGACTGGAGCAAATACCAGCCGGTACAGCCGCCGTTCATGGGCGAAAGCAAGCTCCCGCCAATTCCTATCGAAAAGATTATTCCGCTCATCAGCTGGGAATACTTCTTCTTCACTTGGAAAATCAAGCCGGACGAAGAAGAAGCCAAGAAGCTCAA
>Ga0256407_10004082_pt1 | contig 24833 bp, 14 predicted proteins | sample RumenRJG_04DNA_FD_193489 | JGI IMG/M metagenome (GOLD analysis project Ga0256407, IMG submission 193489) | Bovine rumen microbial communities from Lethbridge, Alberta, Canada - RJG_04 | ecosystem: Host-associated > Mammals > Digestive system > Stomach > Rumen | place: Canada: Alberta... | reverse complement strand
TGGCGTGACTTCAATTTCAATAGGGGTCGGCGACGGAGACGGACTCGCGACGGTGTCCGACTCCGAAGTCTCGACGCTTTGAAGCGGCGTCTGCGATTGTGAAACAGGACGGACAGGTCGACGAGCGGAAGGTTGGACAGGACGATTAGGAACGGGCGCGGCGGGGACGTCGACATTGACGACGCCGACGCCGTCGGCAGCTTGCGACGTCGTTCCCGCAGGATTGAAGACGGGAACTTCGATCTGCGTCTCCGGCTGCCCCACAATTGACGAAGCGCCGTCTGTCCCGCGCGGGGCGGGAAGTTGGTTCCCGCTTGTGGAAAGCGAATTCTGACGACCGCCTGAAACGTTCGGATTTTGAAGGGGCGGCCCCTGACTAAGAACGGGCGTCGACGAATCAAGAGCGCCGGAGTTCGTCGCGACAGGCGCAAAGTTTGATTGTGGTTGCGGCGCGGTTAAACGCTGCGCGGCAGTCAGCGCAAACCATACGTTTGACTCGCTTTTGCCGACGGACTCGGAATCGAGCGACGTCGGATCGTCCTCCTCGATCGGCTCGCCTGATTCTCCTTCGTCCTCTTCCGAACCCTCCTCAGGAACTGAAATCACAGGAGGTTCGAGATGAATCGATTCGACGCCAAGGTATTTCTGCGCGGAAATCGCCAAATCGGGATATTCCTCCTGAAGCGCGTCGAGCGCGTATGTCGTCCACGTCCCCAAATAAAGAATTCCTGTCTGACGCGCCTGCGCAACCTCGGCGCGCGTGAGTTGATTACGATAGACGACGCGATCGACCGCATAGGGGCGGCGAATCGTCGATATTTCGCCTTCTACGGAGCCGAGCGTTGCGAACCCCAGAAGAACGAGCGCCAACGATTGTCCCGCGTTGATCTCTCGCGGACGGCGACACAATCCGACGACGACGAGAATCAATATTGCGAGGAGACACGCGACAAAGAGCGTCGCGTAAGCGCACGACGAAACGGAACGTTCAAGCGTCAACCGACTTGTCTCCGTTAAAACGCGAATTGCGCCGACGAGACCTGCGACAAGTAAAAACGCCCCGACGAAAGAAGGGACGCGCATGCGCTTCGCAACGCGTTCACGAAGGTTGAAATCCTTCTCGACGTACGACGCGTGAATCAAAAAAAAGAACGCGCCTATCAGGATCGCGACGCCGGTTCGCGCAATCAGCTGCGCGGGGAATTGAACGTTCAGGAGCGCGCGCCAGAGCTCGTCCGTCGACTCCCAGTCGCCGACGATTCCTTCGGCGTTCAAGGTAAAGGACGAAAGCGCCGACGCCAACGACAACGCAAACCAAGCCGTCAAAGCATATAGCCAGCCAAGAACACGACTCGCCCTAGGCGTAAGCTTGTCCCAACAGTAATAGAACGCAAACGCAGAAACGAGCGCTTGAAATACTAAGAGCAGTTCAATCGCCAGCGCGAAGATAAATATCCGAATGAACGATTCAGTCGCAAAAGGCGCCGTCACCCCGGCGGCGAACCATGTTCCGGCCCCTAAGACGACGCCGAAAACCGTCGTAAATTCGACAAAAAATTTTGCGTATTTCTTGAGATACGCGCGATATTTAACGTCGTCGCTACGGAGAGCGCGGCCATTTTCGAGCGCAAGCAACAAACCGCCCCCAACCGCGTAATGAACGATAAACGAAAACGCGAACGCGACGAGAGCAAAAAGGAACGTCGGCGTCAGAACAGGAACGTCAAGCCATGGATAGCGCATCGCGCCCTCTCTTTCGCGGCGCGGCGCCGCGTCTGTAATCAATCGCGAAAAAAAGACGCGCCGTCTAATGAAGCGGCGCGCCGTTCTCTCTTTTAAGCGCTCGCGACGACAAACGTCGTCATTTTTGCGCTTCAAGCTCTTTCAGAACGACCGCGAGCGTGTCGACCGTCGTCTTAATCTGATCAAAAGTATGGAGCGACGTCAAGAAGAATCTTATTCGCGCCTGGTGCTCCTCCACCGCAGGATGGAGAATCGGATGCGCGTTGATTCCATGCAGGAACAACTGATGCGACGCGGCGAGCGTCTTAATCGAGTTCCCAATGATGACGGGAACAACGCCAGTATCCGCAGCGAGTCCGACGTTCATACCGTAGCCGCGCGCCAGTTCCTTGAAATACGCGCTGTTGGCGCGGAGTTTCTCAGCGCGTTCGGGCTCTGCCTCGAGAACGCGAAGCGCGGCGAGCGCCGCCCCCGCTTGCGCAGGCGGCATGCCTACGCTGAACATAAAGGACGGAGCCGTGTATTTAAGGTACTCGACCAGTTCTTTTCGTCCCGCGATATAGCCGCCGCAGCTTGCAAACGTCTTACTGAGCGTACACATCCAAATATCGACGTCGCGTCGATTAACGCCAAAGTGCTCGCCAATTCCACGTCCAGTCTTACCGAGGACGCCGATCGAATGCGCTTCGTCGATCATCAGGAGCGTCTTATACTTTTCGCGAAGTTTAATGAACTCGGGGAGTTCTGGATAGTCGCCGTCCATGCTGTAGACGCCTTCCAACACAATCAGAACACGCCGATAACGGGGCCGTTGAACCGAAAGAATCTTATCGACGGCGTTCCAGTCTCCGTGTGGGAAAGGTCGACGTCGCGCGCCGGAAAGAATACAGCCCTGAACGATTGAGTTGTGCGCAAGGGAGTCGTGAAGAATCAAATCTTCGGCCCCCATTAAGTGCCCGATAATACTCTCGTTTGTCTGGTGTCCGCCGACAAGTACAATCGTATCCTCAACCCCAAGAAACTTCGATATCTCGTTCTCAAGCTCGCGATGAATTGGAAGCTCGCCCGCGACAATTCGGCTCGCGCCCGCAGTCGTGCCATACTGCGCGACCGCCTCTTGAGCCGCGGCTGTGACGCGAGGATCGCCAGACGTTCCGATGTAATTGTACGTCGAGAAGTTAATATAGTCTTTCCCGTTGATTCGGATCGTCGCGCCTGCCGCGCCCTCGTGCGGCTCGAAGAAGTGATTCATGCCGAGACTTTTCGCCATCTCAAATTTCTGATGGATCGCGATGTACTCGGGAAATTTCGAAACGTCTGCGCTGGCGTCGTCGACCTCGTAATGTTTCGCAACCACAGGGGTTGAACGACCGACGCCGAGATACTTGCGAACGCCGTCGACCAATTCGCGGACGGTCGCCATCTGTTGCAACGACTCCTCGGGAAACTGACCGCCGAATCGATCCTCGATCGCTGCGATAATTTCCATGCGTTCGAGAGAATCGAGCCCAAGGGTCGTCACGTCCGTGTCAAGCGAGACGCCACGAACGCGCTCTTTTCCGACGCGATAGATTTCTTCGAGAACAACGCGAGCCGTTTCGTCGTAACTGATGGCGGAAGGAATCAACTTCGTCAACCCCTCGGAACCGCCGGACTCCGGCTTAGTATCTTCGTGCTTCTTCTCGACGACTGCAAAGACGTTCGACACGTCCTGTTCCGTTTTCTTCCACGCGCCGACGCTTTCGTTGGAACTTTCGTCGTCATAGAGCGGGTTCTCTTCCACAGTGTAGCCCGAAGAACCCGCTCTGGCCTTTGGAACGTCTCCGGTTCCAACAGCGCCGTCGTCGACCGACCATCGAGCGACGACCTTGAGATCGTTCTTGAGGAACGCGTCGCGACATGCATGACGCTGAACCTTGCCGCTCGACGTTTTCGGGAGCGAGCCTCTCTGAATGAAAACAATTTCGCTAATCGGCGTTTCGTGCTCAAGCGCGACGCGTTTGCGAATTTCGCTGAAGAGTCCCGCAATGACGTCCTTATCTTTCAGACTGCGTTCGACTTCCTGAAGAAGAACAAGTTTCTCGTCGTCTGGGTCGCCGACGAGAAACGCGCCGCCGCCGTTAATAACGAGGGACGGAGAGACTCCCTGCGCGGTGATCTCGATATCCTGAGGATAGACGTTGACGCCGCGGATAATCATCATATCCTTGATGCGCCCCGTCACGAAGAGTTCGCCGTCTTGAACGAAACCGAGGTCGCCGGTGCGAAGGAACGGCCCTTCGTCAGGCTTGTCGGCAAGACGCGCCTGGAACACACGCTCCGTTTCTTTCGGATTACGCCAATATCCTTGGGCGACGCTCGAACTAGACGTCCAGATTTCGCCGACGCGGCCGTCGGGAAGCTCGTTCAGCGTCTTCTCGTCGACAATCGCGAGGCGCTGACCGAAAATAACGCGACCGCTCGAGACGACTTTATGCGCGCGAGGAGCGTCTGGCTGAACCTCGACGGCGCGACCCTCTCCGAGCGCGTCCGCGTCAATCGAACGAACGATAGGAGGATCGTTCTTCATGCCGCCGGTCACGATAAGCGTGCCCTCGGCGAGCCCGAAACAGGGATAGAACGAATTGTAATTGAAGCCGTAACGTTCAAATTTGGCGGCAAATCGTTCGAGCGTCTCTGCACGAACCGGTTCCGCGCCGTTAAACGCGACCTTCCACGAACTCAAATCAATTCCTTCAAGTTTGCTCTCGTCTTTGATTTTAACACAGAGATCGTAAGCAAAATTAGGCCCGCCGCTCGTCGTAGCCTTATACTTGGAGATCATTTGGAGCCAAACGTGGGGGCGCGTCAAGAAATTAAGCGGCGCCATCATGTAGATGCGACATCCGCAAAAAACGGGCTGAATTACGCCGCCGATAAGCCCCATGTCGTGATAACTCGGAAGCCAGTATACTCCGACGCTCGAACGCGTATGTTCAAAGCCGCGTTCGATAAGCGTCGAGTTGCTCAGCATATTGCCATGCGAAAGCATGACGCCTTTGGGGGTTCCCGTCGAACCGGAAGTATACTGAAGAAACGCGATGTCCGACTGATCGACTTCAGGATCGACCCATTCGTCTTCGATCCCCTCGGGAAGCGAGTCCGTCGAAACCCATGGAATCTGTTGTAAGAGCGGAGTTTCGTTGATCGTATTTTTAACTTGTTCGACGACGTCGGTCGTCGTGAGCGCCATGCTCGCTTCCGCGTCCGCCGCAATCGATTGAATGCGCAACATCGAGCGGTTTTTCGTCGGCGGGTACGCCGGAATCGCCGTCGCGCCCGCATAGAGACATCCATAAAACCCAGAGATGAATTCCAACCCGGGCCGATAGAGGAGCAACGCGCGCTTTCCCCGCATGTCGTTGCGTTGGAGCCATGCCGCGACGCGACGACAGCGACGATCGAGTTCGGAATAAGTCAGGTTCTTTTCAGAGGCGCCGACGCCTCCGCTGTTCGTCACGTACGTGAACGCGACGTCGTTTGGTTGATAACGCGCGCGATAGCGCACAAGATCCACCAAGTTAGAACGACCGGCGTCAAACTGTAACGGGTTGCCCATAAGCGCTGAACTCTCCAAACAAATACGAATGGCTTCAAACACAACAATTGCGAAATCAACCGCGGGACGCGACCCCTACGCGGCAAACTTCAAGCGTCGATTGGACCGCAGGATACGCGTCTCAACCAACGGAACCGTCCCCGAACAGGGCGCGGCGTCTTCTTGGTATCGGCAAACGCGGGAAGAGAAAAAAGTAAAAACGCGTAATTTCCGCATTTTTACGTTTAAAACGACGGAAATCCCTTCCCCGGCGACAAAAGCGCGAGGCGTCGTTCCTCTCTCAAAGGAACGGCGCCGGCTTCTAAACGAACGCGACTCGTTACGCCTCATACAGACGAGACGCTGGAACCGTCCGCGTCATTACGATTTCTTTTCGTTGGCGCGCTGAATTCTATTCGACGCGTCGACGAACGCCATAAGCGTCGCCTCGAGCACGTCGGTAGACGTCGCGCGTCCGCGATAATCGACGTTGGAATCCACGTCCTTCACGCGAACGACGACCTCGCCCTGCGCGTCAGAACCGCCCGAAACCGCCTCGACTTTATATTCTTCAAGACGAATATGCAGTCCCACAATTTGCTGAACCGCCCAGAACATCGAATGAACCGGTCCGTCTCCGTCAGACACGACGGCGGTCTTTTCGACCCCGTTCTGAGAAAGTTTCGCAGTGACCGTCGCCTTACCCTGAGCGCTTCGCGTCAGTTCGTAGGATTCGTATTTCCAGTCTGCGGCGGCGCCTGTCAGGCGTCCCGACGAAGTCTGACGATCGACAATAGCGACAATATCGGCGTCAAAAACGTCTTTTTTCAGGTCGGCGAGCCGTTTAAACTCGGCGAACGCTTCGTCGAGTTGCTCTTTGGTAAGCTCAAATCCGAGCGATTTGATACGATCTGCAAGCGCGGCGCGACCGCTATGTTTACCCAGTACAAGGTCGTTCTTGACAAAACCGACGCTCTCAGGCGTCATGATTTCATACGTCGAACGTTCTTTCAGAACGCCGTCTTGATGGACTCCCGACTCGTGCGCAAACGCGTTACGTCCGACAACCGCCTTGTTGCGCGGAATCATAAGTCCTGTAACCTTCGTCACGACGCGACTCGCCGGAACGAGACGTTGCGAGACGATCCGCGTATCCGCGTGGAAGAAATCGCGACGCGTTCGCAGCGCCATCACAACTTCCTCGAGCGGGCAGTTGCCGGCTCGCTCGCCGAGACCGTTGATCGCGACCTCGATCTGCCCCGCGCCTGCGACGACAGCGGCGAGCGAGTTCGCCACGGCCATTCCTAAGTCGTTATGACAGTGCGTACTCACGACAGCCTTGTCGATGTTCGGAACGCGGTTGAAGAGCGTCTGGATGCGCGTCGTCATCTCCGCGGGCGTCGTGTATCCGACTGTATCGGGAATATTGACGGTCGTCGCGCCGGCGTCGATCGCCGCTTCGACGACTCTACAGAGGAAATCGATCTCGGTACGACACGCGTCCTCAGGCGAGAATTCAACGTCGTCACAGTAACCTTTTGCGCGTTTGACGCCGACGACGGCGCGTTCGATGATTTCCTCTTGAGACATACGCAGTTTGAACGAACGATGAATCTTACTCGTCGCCAGAAAGACATGAATACGCGGCGATTCCGCCTCTTTGAGCGACCCCCAAGCCGCGTCGATATCCGCGTCTACGCAACGCGCCAGCCCACAAACCGTCGAACCTTTGACATGCCGTGAAATTTCGCGTACCGCCTCAAAGTCGCCCGGAGACGCGATCGGAAAGCCTGCTTCGATGATATCGACCTTAAGATCGACGAGCGCCTGCGCGACTTGCAGTTTTTCATCCAGATTCATGCTCGCGCCGGGAGACTGCTCGCCGTCGCGAAGCGTCGTGTCGAAAATCAGAATATTGCGGACGGGCTGTTCCGCCGCGTTATTATTTTCAGAAGTCATGATATTGATCCTTCGCAGTGATATTTTCGTTTCATACGTTTGTTTATTCTCCGACGAACTGTAAGCATACGACGCCCCTGCGGCGTCGCGTAGAGTCAGTTCGTCCCTTCGCCGACCTGACGAGAAACGTCAGGAAATAAAGCCGTCCCCTGGACGGCGGCTAAGGTTGAGCCAAGCGCGCGATCCGAAAGTAAAATCGCAAATAAGAATTCTATCAGGACTTAAAAACTGCAAAGCGTTCTCCAGAGCGTCCGCGACGCAACGGCGCGTTCACGTCGAAACGCGTCGCGAAAGGGTCAAAACAACGACGATTATTCAGCCTTGTTGAGCAGAGGCAGGAGGTATTCGACTGTCGATTTCATCGTCTGAAGATGGACGTAATCCGACTCATGAATCGGCAGTCGATATCGTTGACGGAGCGCAAGAACAATGTCGAGCATATCCATGCTGTCGAGCTCAAGTTGTTCGCGGAAGGGAACGTCTTCCTTAATCGATTCTGGATCGATCGTATCGTCGAAGCCAAGTAGGATATCGATAATACTCTTCTTAATTTCCTCAACCGTGACGGCCATAAAACGTTCTCCCAAGCGAACGCCGATCTTAAAAACGGCGTCCTACGCTAATGACTAGGACAAAGGCGACGCCGCGTCGCCTAAACACAATAATATTCGCGCAAAACGCGCGGAAAGAGACGTTAGTCTCCTTCGTATTTTCCTACGATCGTCACGGCGTTGATTCCCACCATGCCGAAGGAATTATTCAAAATAGTACGGACGGAACCGACTTCTAGCGGTTTGTTCATGACAAGGTTCCGAATCTCGCATTCGGGATCGAGATTATCGACGTTAATCGTCGGATGAACGACGCCGTCGTTGAACGACGGAAGATTGCCCGCGAGTTCGAGGACGCCTGCCGCGCCCATCGCGTGTCCGATAAAGCTCTTCGTATTATTGATATACGTTTTCTTGGCGTCGGCAAAAACGTCGCGAAGCGCCTGAATCTCGATCGCGTCGCCCGCATGAGTCGCCGTTGCGTGCGTGTTCACGATATCGATATCCTCTGGCGCAAGTCCAGCGTTGCGAAGCGCCTTCCGAACGCATTGCGCCTGTCGTTCCGCGTTCGGCAACACGAAATCAGTCGCGTCGGAGTTCATTCCGTAACCGAGTATCTCGCCGTATATCTTCGCTCCGCGTTTTTTCGCGTCGGAAAGACGTTCGAGAACGTAAACGCAACCGCCTTCGGAAACGACGATTCCGTTTCGGTCGACGTCAAACGGACGCGAAGCCTTCGTCGGATCGTCATGTCGCGCCAACGCGCCTTGTGCATGAAACGCCGCAAAAATTCCGAACGTATGAACGCTTTCGGAAACGCCGCCGGCGAACGCAAGATCGACCTCGCCAAGTCGCAGTTGCTGAACGCCTTGAATGATTCCCGCGTTCCCTGCCGCGCAGGCCGCGCCTAGCGTGTAATGCGGTCCAGTGACGCCAAACGAAAGCGTGACCTCGCCTGCCGGATTGTTCGCTACCGTCCGAGGATTGTGGTGGTGCGACCAGTACGCGCAGTCATAATCGTACTGTTTGATCTGGTATATTTCGTTTTCCGTTTCGACGTTGCCATGCTCCGTCACGCCGATATAGACGCCGACGGAATCCTTCGGAAAGGACTCCCAATCAAGCCCGGAATCCGCAATCGCTTCGCCGACGCAAAACGCCGCGATACTCCCCGCTCGCGTGCCGCGTCGAACTTCGCGACGAGAGCGATATTTCGTCACGTCGCAGTTGCAAAGCCCGGCTAACGTCTTGCCGAAATAACGTACTTCATAAGGAACGACCCCGCTAACTCCGTTCAGGAGCGCTTGTCGATATTCGGCAAGGTTATTCCCGTTTGGCGCCGTGAGCCCTACGCCCGTAATCACAATGCGTTCGGAATCGTCGCGAGGTTTCATATCGTTTCTATCTATCGAACAGGAGTCAAACCGCGCCGAGTTCTGAAAAACCTTACGGCTCGGGTTAATTTCGTCGTTTATTCTCGCTCAAACTTAAGCGCGTCTTCTAACGCGATCGTATTCTCGTAAAGCGCGCGTCCGATAATACACGCGGACAACCCCGCGTCGGCAAGTCGCCGAACGTCGTCTAACCGCGTTACGCCCCCCGACGCGACGACGGGAATCGAAGTCGCGCGCGACATAGCGACGCATTCGGGGATATTCGGACCGCGCATCATTCCGTCGGTCGCCACGTCGGTATAGACGAGCGCCGCGATCGGAAGACCGTCGAATCGTCGAGCGAGTTCCGTCGCCGGGGTCGCGCTTGTCTCGAGCCAACCGTCCGTCGCGACCATGCCGCCTCGCGCGTCTATCCCTAGCACGAGCCTTCCGGGAAACTTCCGGCACATTTCCTCGAACCATTCCGGTTTCTTAAGCGCCAACGTGCCGACGACGAGTCGCGTAAGCCCGATTCCAAGGAGCCGACGGATCGTTTCTTCAGAACGAACGCCGCCGCCAAGTTCACACTCGACGCCAAAAGGCGCGACCTTCTCGACCAACTCTCGAATCGATTCAAAGTTCGTCGTCGCGCCCTCTTTAGCGCCGTCTAGGTCGACAAGATGAAGTCTTTTCGCGCCCTTGCCGCGCCAATGCTCCGCCATTTCGGCGGGAGACGTTCCATAGACCGTCTCCTGCGCGTAGTCGCCCTGTCGTAGCCTCACGCACTGTCCGCCGCGGACGTCGATCGCCGGCCATATCAGCATGTTTTCGTTCCTCGGTAGTTTCGGGAGAACGTCTCCGCCGCCGCGACTACTGTAAACGTCGTAGAACGTCGGCAAACAGGCAGAAACGCTCAATTTTTCTATTTTAGCGCCCTTTTCGTTTTAGAAAAGTATTCGCGGGAAAATATGAAAACGCGGAGAAAGGAAAAAAGGCGCCTTTCGTTTCGATGCAAGTCCTTAATTCATATTGACAGAATTTAAGATTCGGCAGAAAATAACGCGGCGTGATTTTATTGCGAAGCGGAGCGCCAGCCCCCTTCGCGTTTTTCCCACTCAATGGAATTTAAGAAGCGCGGTCGCTAGGCGAGAGCGCGTAAAGAATATGGTCGCTTTAGACAGAAAGCAAATCGTTCAAAACGCAAGGAACCTCGTCGTCAAGGTCGGCACAAACGTTCTGACGACGGACGACGGTAGACTCAATACGGAGCGCGTCCGACGACTCGTCGGCGAGCTGTGCGCGATTCATGCGCGCGGCGTTAATACGACGCTTGTGAGTTCCGGCGCGATTGGCGCCGGAATGGGTCGCGTTGGACTTTCGGAACGTCCAAAATTCAGCCCTACGTTGCAGGCGCTCGCCGCAATCGGACAGGGCGCGTTGATTCAGAATTACGAGGACGAATTCTCGAAACGCGGCGTCGTCGCCGCTCAAATCCTACTAACGGCAAGCGACCTTTCGAGTCGCGAACGTTATCTCAATATCAGAAATACGTTCTACACCCTTTTCAACTTCGGCGCCGTCCCTATCGTGAACGAAAACGACGCGGTTAGTTCCGCAGAACTCAGTTTGACGTTTGGCGACAACGACCGTCTTGCCGCGCTCGTCTCCTGTCTCTTCCCTGAGCCGCTCACGATCCTCTTGACCGACGTCGACGGGCTCTACGACGGCGATCCCGCGCTTCCTGACTCAAAGCTTGTTTCGTCGGTCGACAAATGGAGTCCCTCGCTCATGGAGATGGTCGCTGAAAAGAAATCGGGGCGCAGCAAGGGCGGCATGTCGAGCAAACTTAAAGCGGCGCGCACGGTCACGTCCGTCGGCGGAACGCTAATCGTCGCAAACGGCGACGATCCGGATATCCTTTCCAAGATATTCGCCGGCGCCGACGTCGGGACGCTCTTCTACCCGAGTAAGAGACTCGCGGCGCGCAAACGCTGGTTCCGTCAGGCGCCCTCTTGCGGTTCTCTCTTCGTCGACGCCGGCGCCGCGCGGGCGCTGTTGCGACAGGGTAAAAGTCTCTTGCCGATCGGGGTCGTCAGGACGCAAGGCGTCTTTCGAAAGGGAAACGTCGTGACGATTGTCGATCTCGACGGTCGAGAGCTAGGACGGGGGCTGACGAACTATTCAAGTCAAGACGCGAACCTCATCTGCGGCAAACGTTCTAATGAACTCGCCGAAGCGCTCGGTTCGGATCGCGACGTTTATGAAGAAATAGTTCACCGCGACAACTTCCAGATCACCGCCGTCGAATAAAGCAAGAATTCAACGGATCGCGTCCGCCGCGCCATACGGCGTCGCTCAAGGAGAACGCAATGAAACAGACAGTACGCGCGTTTATCGCGGTTGAAATCTCAACCGACGTCCGTCGCCTCGTGAAAAAAGCGCTTGCGCCCCTCAAGCGCGATTTTCCTGAAGTCAAGTGGATCGACGACGAGAACTTTCACGTCACGCTCAAATTTCTCGGTCCTAACGTGCCTATCGTGGAGATTCACAAAGTCATTGCGGCGATCAAACGGGCCTGTCGGAACGTCGAACAATTCGATCTCGTTTTCGAGGGACTTGGAGCTTTTCCCAACGTAGCCAATCCGCGAACAATTTGGGTCGGCGTGACAGACGGCGTCGACGAGTTACGCGAACTCGTTTCAGAAATCGACAAAGAACTTGAAAAACTCGGCTACCCGTCCCAAGGTCGCTCCTTTAGTCCGCATTTGACCATCGGTCGCGCTCGACTCAGCGATCGCTACATGGAGGATCGCCAATCCGAACGCTCCCTCGCGGACCAAATCAAGAGTTTTGACGACTCCTTTTGGGGATGTTGCCCCGTCGATCGCGTCGTTCTCTATTCAAGCGAACTTGAGCGCAACGGCGCTAAATACGAGCCGCTCGCGACGATCGACCTTGCGACGGACGCGTTCTTCGACGACGAGGACGCTTCCGAAGACGACGTCGCGTCGCCGAAAAAGGGTTTGAGCGTCCCAAAGATTCCCGAACTAACTCCAGACCGCGACAAACTCCGCTTCACTCCCAGACCGCCGAAAACCGCTAAGCCTGATTCCAAAACCGGCCGGAAAAAGGGCTCTCCGAACGCGCGAAAAAAGTCGTCTGACGACGACGTCTTTAATTTAAGTCAACAGGATATTGAACAATTCGACTCGCTCCTTCGAGACGAAGACAAGAACTGAAAACGGAAACAAAGGAGTAATCTCTCCTCGCCGAAGACGCGTAACCAACCGTCGCTCTTCGCGACGCTCAAGACGAAGCGTCTTCGGCGACAATCCGAAAACGTAACTTCTCAAGCCGGCCGTTACGCCTACTTTTTCTATTATATTTGTAAATCTTTCCCTATTTTCTCTTTTTAGAAATATTCTTCTAATCGTCTTCTTCAGCACGTCCGATAGTACCAATACAGATAGTTCCGAAATCGCGGGTTTTGCGTACTCGAGGCGTCAAAACGCCGAAGAGGCGTGAAAAACGAGCGTTGAGGAACGTTTGGGACGCGGGGCTATTCGCGTCGCGTCAGTAGGAGTTTCAAGCCGAAGGAACGGCGGGAGCGATTGAAAGATGAAAACGACCATACACAAAGCGAAACTGCTTACGTTGATTCTCGTGGGAACGACGGCGATAGCGGGCTGTTCGTCGTTTGAATCGCCCTCGGCAGGATATGTAAAACCGGGCGAGTTGTGCACCGACGTGTCCAACCTTCCCGACCCTAACGCGCCGCCCAAAAAAGAGTCTGATCCGTTGCAAACCCTTGCGAACCAGTACGGAATCGGCGGACGTCGCGACGAATCGCCAGAGCGGCTTCTCATGCAAGCGGATTCCTACTTCGAACAAAAACGGTATCACGATTCTGCGCGTCTTTATAAGAAATACCTCGCGATTGCCGACCTTGCAACCGCCTCTCCCGACCTTCTCGGGACGATCCATTATCGTATCGGCTATGTCGCCGCCAAAAAGACGTTTCACGCCGAAGCGAAAAGCGAATTTGCACAAGCGTTGCAGTTCGCGCCGCTCAACAACGAGTACCTTTTCGGCTATGCGAAAGCGTGTTACGACGCGGGAGATTTTCAGGAAGCGGACAGGCAGTTTTCCGCGCTCGTCGCTCGCGCGCCGGGCTATCCGGAGGCGAATCGATACTACGGGCTGACGTTATTAGAAGGCGCCAATCGCGCGAACGCGCTCCAGCCGCTGACGACTTCGGTCGGCGCGCTCGAAGCGTGTCGGTTGCTCGCGGACAAGTATTATGAAGTTGGCGAACTTGAACTCGCCGCGCGACTGGAGTCGCAGGCGATCCAGATCGCCGCGCAAACAGCTCAGCCGATCCCGCAATTTCCCCATAAGGAACAGCTTCTCATTAACGCTCAAAACGCGACCTATGCGCAGACTCTCAACGTGATAAACGCCGCGCCGACGCCGAACGCGTCGACGCCTTTCGTCTCGCAGTACGCGGCGCCTGCCGTTCAGCCTGTTCAGCCCGTTCAGCCCGTTCAAAATCCAGCGCCCGTAGCCGTCGCAAATCCTGCCGTCGCAGTCGCGACGCCCGGAATCGTTCGGCAAAACGACGTCGCTGTTCCTCAAAACAGCGTCGTGCCGACGCCCCCAAGCGTTAATCCCGCGCCGGTCGCACACCCCGGAGTCGTCACGCCGGAAGCGACGCAAAATTTGACGTCTTCGAGCGACCAACCGACGCCTGTCGCGCCTCCCGTCGATCCCATTGCCGACGCTTATAAAGCGGACGCGCCGTCCCAGTTCACAAGTCTCGCGCCCGTCCAGGAGAACGCGAACCCCGTCGCCCCAACGACGACGCAATTCCCAACGCCCGTCGTCTCGGCCGACGCGCTCCAAGGGCGCTTCCCCGCGTTCGTCGGACAGCCTGCGCAAAACGACGCCGTCGAACCAAACGCGTCGAACGAGGCGCGCGAATTCAAAGTATTCGAACCGTTGGTCGGACCGACGTCCACGACGTCCGGATCAGGTTACTTTTCCGGCGGCGCTGCGCCGAACGCGGGTCAGCTAGGACCGTCGGGGATTTTTGGAACGACGAACGTCGCGCCGTCCACGCCAATCGCGCCGATCGCGCCGACGACTCAAGGACAGACTTCGACGGAGGAAAAATCGCAATTTCAATCAATCCAACCGTCGTTTACGCAAATCGCGTCGCCGCAAGACGCGGAAGCGGAGACGAGCGCCGTCGCGATGGAAACGCGCTCCAATCCGAGACCGAGACTCGTCGGCTATCTCGAGGCGCCGACCGTCGAAGACTCTCAAGACGAGACTATCGACGACGAGATCGACGCTTCGTTCGAGAAACAACCCGTCTCAATGATCGCGACTAAGCTCACGGCGCCCACGGAGCCGCAGGAAGACGTGATTCGGTTCAACGAAAACTTCAAAGACGCGTCCCAGAGCGACGACGTCGCGAAGTCGAAGAAACGGACGATCAAGACAAACGTCAACGTTGGTCGGGGCAATCCAGGACTGTTCGTCTCGACGGCGGCGACGAAGCATGTCGAAAAGAGGGCGGCGTTTCGGCCCGGTTCAATCGCCGAATCAGCTGACGTCGATTTGAACAGTCCCGATGAATTCGCGGTTCGTTTCGCTCGAGAAAACAAACGACGCGAAACAGCTATAGCGAACACGCGCAATCGCGAAAGGGAGTGGGCCTCGCTTCAGGCGCGCGTCGACGCGCTTTTCGAAGGCTATGCGTTTGTCGATCAGAACGCCCTTGCGTATTACGTGCCGATCCTCGTCTCGCCAAACGACGACGACGAATGGGACGACGCGGCGTTCGCGGCCTCTGGCGCCGCGCCCATGCCCGCGCCGGAACCGGCGATCGGCGGTTTTGGAGACTACGCGCCCCCGACCGACGAACTCGCCTCATGGGCCGAGCCTATTTACGTCGCGCAGCTAACGGAGACGCCCGCGCCGCAACCGTCAATGCAACAGATTCCAGCGCAGCAGGTTCCGGTTCAACAAGTTCCAATGCAACAAATTCCCGCTCAGCAGATTCCTGTTCAGCAGGTTCCGGCGTTGCAGATCCCTGTCCAACAGGTTCCGACGCAACAGATCCCTGTCCAACAGGTTCCGACGCAACAGATCCCTGTCCAACAGGTTCCGACGCAACAGATCCCTGTTCAGCAAGTTCCGGCGCAGCAGATTCCGCTTCAACAGGTTCCGGCGCAGCAGGACCCAGTCCAACAGGTTCTGACGCCGCAGATTCCGGTCCAGCAGATTCCGGCGCAACAGATTCCGGTCCAACAGGTTCAAATGCAACCGATTCCTGTTCAACAGGCTCAAATGCAGCCGATTTCCGCTCAGCATGTTCCCGTCGCGCAGTTGACGCGCTCTCAAACGACGCCGGAAGAACGATTAGAGGCGGCGCGTCGCGCGGGCGCCGAGATCGTCGAGCTTTCTCCCGACCAATATCGGCGCGCCATGACGGCGGGACTCGGCGCGCAGCCGGCCCATTAACGCGTTCGAAGACGCGGAATTTCGGCGCAAAGCGTTGCATGGATCGTCTTGAAGCGCTAGAATCGTGAGGGTTACGATTCGGCGCCAAGGCGATCCGTTTCTTTTTTTCGGATTCCTGATCTTTGGCGACGCGCATGAGAAAAGAGGTTACGATGAGCTCTGGAAACTACTACGAAGAAACGGCGGCGCGGCTCGAAAAAGCGTTGCAATATTGCGACGACACGAAAGCGGTTGTCGTCGGCGATAAAACGCTCGACGCGGTCGGAGACTTCTTTAAGAAACTTTTTGACGTCGGCAAAGCGGTCGTCGTCGCGGACAAAACGACCTTTGAGATCGCGGGCAAACGCGTCGCGGACGCGCTCGCGGCGGCGGGAATCGAGGTCGAAACGCCGTACGTTTACGACGTTCCCCATATGCACGCGGAAATGAGTCTCGTCGATATGCTCAAGCCGCGTCTCGCGCAGACCGACGCAATTCCCGTCGCGGTCGGTTCCGGAACGGTCAACGACCTCTGCAAATACACGTCGTCGCTCGTCAATCGACCGTACATGGTCTGCGGAACCGCCGCGTCGATGGACGGCTACACCTCCTTTGGCGCGTCGATCGAATACAACGAATGCAAGCAGACCTTTAGTTGTCCCGCGCCGCGCGGCGTTCTCGTCGACATGGACGTCGTCTGCGCCGCGCCTTTAAAGATGAACGCGGCGGGATTCGCCGATCTCATCGCGAAGATTCCCGCCGGCGCGGACTGGATTATCGCGGATTTACTCGGAACGGAACCGATCGATCACGTCGCGTGGCGGCTCGTGCAGGATTCGCTTCGCGATTGGGTCGCCGATCCGGAAGGGATCGCGCGCGGCGATCGCAAAGCGCTTGCGTTCCTCACGGAAGGGCTAATCATGAGCGGGCTGGCGATGCAGAAAGCGAAAACGTCGCGCACGGCGTCAGGCGCGGAACATCAGTTTAGTCATCTTTGGGACAATCAGCGTCACACATACAACGGCGAGGCGCCGTCCCACGGGTTCAAGGTCGGGGTCGGAACGGTCGCGACGTCGGCGCTTTACGAACGGATTCTCGGAACCTGGACCGAGGCGACCTTCGACGCCGCAATCGCAAACGCCGACGTCAACTTCCGATCATGGGAAACGATCGAGAAGGAACTAGAAGATCATTTCGGGACGACGGGACTGTATGAAACGGTCAAACGCGAATGTCGCAAAAAGTACGTCGAGCCGGACGAGCTTAAACGCAGACTCGCGCTCTTCCGCGACGCGTGGCCGGAACTCAAGAAAAAACTCGCCGACCAGCTCATGCCCGCCGCTGAAATTCAAAGCGTCATCCACAAAGCGACCGCGCCGTCGACGCCGGAGGAAATCGGGATCACAAGAGAGCGGCTCCAGTATTCCTACCGTCTCGCGCAACAGTTGCGATATCGTTACAACGTCCTCGACTGGACTCATGATCTGGGCCAATGGTCGGCGATGGTCGACGCTCTCTTCCTCCCCGGAGGGTTCTGGGCAAAATAGGACCTGAGAATATTAATTCCATTTACGAGTCGAGGGCGTTCTTTCTCCAAATCTCGCTCTCGGCTCGCCGATAATCTGCGACGCGCCAATACCGCAATCTCTTTTGTGCTTTTAACGGTTTCGTCGATCGCTTCTCTAATCAATTCTTCCCCAATGTTGCGACTAGAATCGACGCTTTTCTTTTTCGTCTTGAAACGTTAAAGTCCGAAAATCGGCAAGGGCGAATCAGGACGTCAGACTCGCTATCCCTTGAACCTATGCGATTGGCGACGAACGTCAGTTGGGCGACCTAGACGACAAGCCTATCGGACGGGAAAAAGCGTCACTCAGGCGTCGCGCTCGATTTTTTCGGCGCCAACCGCGTCCCTAAACGCACGACACCAAAAACGATTGATCCGATCCAAAACGGAAAATCGAAGCATGCGTCGAAGAAATTGGCGTAAACGCCTGCCGCATGGAGGACGTTGGCGACGCACATAACCACGACGACGATAGGGTCGCCAAAAAGAACGGCGACGCCTGCAGCGACGAGCGCGAAGACGGGAAAATACCCGAAGCGATAGAGATCGACGCTTAAAACGTTGAATTCCGATAGATAAAGAAGAAGCCCGACGAGAATCGGCGCGATTCTCCAAAAGGCGCCGACGCGAAATTTTATCGCAGGTTTCCAAAGAGCAAGCGCCGCGACGACAAGCGTCGAGACGCTTGGAACGTCGTAAAACGCGAAAACTCGGCTCGCTAACGACGAAGAAGGAACGGCGCTCCATGGCGTCAACGAAAGAAGAGCGACCAAAGCGGCGACCGTCAGTCGAACCTTTCTCGCAGGAAAGAAAAGCCCGACGACCGCCCCGCACAACAAAGCGCAACCAACGAGGCCAAAATAATTCGATAATTCGTTCATCGATATAAACCTATCTCTTGTCCGTTAGCGTCAAAACGAACGACGTAGACTCGTCGCGACGTATGACGTTCACGAAGCGTTATTCCCCGTAAACACAATCTGTTAAATCGACAAGCTTGATCGTTTGGCGTTTATACGTATAGGTCAGATAAATCGAGCCATCTTTCGTCTGCGCGAAAAAAGGATAGGAAAACTCCGAATTCGGCTCGTTTTCCAAATCGCCTAAGAACGTCCAGCGTTCCGGCGTTTCCCCTTCCCGCGTTAGAAGTTCGGCGCTCGTCTCATAGAGGGAGAGACGCGAACGATCCGCTTCGGAATTGGCGACGAGAAGAACGCGTCCCGAAGCGAGCGCAAGCGCGGCGACGCTCGCGTTGTAATTCTCAACCGAAGCGCGCGGCTCCGCGCGCCAACTCCGCCCGGCGTCGGTCGTCTTCGACGTTCCCATCTTCCCCGTGGGCGTTCTCGAAAAGGAAAACGCAACTTCGGGCGCGACGGGAACGACGCACGGCTGTAAACTCTCGTCGTTACCCTCGATAGGTATCCGCGAACGGCCAAGCATGCGCCCGTTTCTGTCAAAATCAAGCGTCATCCCGTATTTCGTCAGAAACTCGCAATAGACGGGCAGGATAAAACCGCCGTCCGTTTTAGAAACGCAGGGCGTTCTGATCAGCGCGGACATATTGAAAAAAGGGCTCGTTCGCAAGCGCCGAAACTTCGACCAACTTCTGCCGCCGTCGTCTGAATATCGATAGTTTATCGCCGATCCCGACCATCCGCCGTAGGAAACGCTCACCACAAACGTCCACAGACGCTTGTCCTGCGAATAAACGACCGGATTTCCGACCTTTCGAATCGATCGCAAAAGGTCGCGCGCAAGATCGGAAGGCGCGCATACGATCTCCGGCGCGCTCGCGGTTAAGCCCTCAGGCGCGATTCGTTCCTCGTAAATACAGACGTCCTTCGCCCCTTCGCGCGTCCCGCCATACCAAAGAATCGAAAGATCGCCGTCGGGCGTCTCCGCTATTGAAGACGAATGGTTCGACTGAACAGGGGTCTCGAGCGTCAGCGATCTCGCCTCTGAAAGTTCAAAACGCTCTCGTTCTACCCGCCCTTCGCAAGGTCGCGCCTCGACGAAGGGAGAAACATCGTCGGAAGAATCGCGCTGTCTCACAAAAACGAAGGAAAGGAGGATCAACGTCGCTCCCACTAAGCGTAACAGCGCCGACGTTTTCTTGGGCTTTTTCATCATATCGCGTAAAAAATGTGAAAGGGTTAAACGGAAGGAAAATATCGCGCAATCTAAATTGCCGCTCGGCGCTCACTCCATGCGAACAACGGCGCTATTCTTCGGTAATCGTCAATTCACGACACAGAATCGTCTTACGCTTGACGCCGTCTTCGTCTGGATAATAGAAATCGCTGTAGAAGAAAAGGGCTTTATTATCGTCAAGGGGAAGCATTTCGGGATTATTGCAGGCGCCGTCCCAATCGTGAAACTTCGGGGGATCGACGACGACGTTTGCGAGTTTACTGCGGTCGCCGGGCGTCATGAGTTCAAGCGGTTCGCTCCATTCGCGTCCCGAGTCGTCGAGACAAACGCGAACGAACATCCCGGGGCGCGCGTAGCAAAAGAGCGTAAATCCCGATTTTAGCGAACATAATCGGGGAAGCGTTCCGACGTCGGTGAAGCGAGCAGGCGCGGTCCACGTTTTACCGCCGTCTTCCGATCGGGTAATGTACGTCGGAGACCACTCCTCTCCAGTCGACCCGTACCAGTTTGAGCGAAAGACCCATATGATCGATCCGTTGGGCATGAACTCAAAATCGCTGTCGCTAAAACCTCCGCTCAGGTACGGATAATTTTTCCCGTCTGCGGGATATTCCATATGCGCGACGCGTTGGAACGTATGACCTAGATCGTCAGAACGAAACAGTTCGGCGGAATAATAGGGAGAATACCATCCGTTTTCAGGATTAAGATGCCCCTCGCCGGAAAACGCGCTAATCCACAAGGCGCCGTCTGGTCCGATTTTAAGATTGCCCCTAGGAAAAATCGACTTCAGAATCTTTTTGCCGCCGACGACGTGAACGACGCGCGTCAGCATGGGCCAATCGACTTGAACCTCTTCATCGACCGCCTCCGTCGCGCCCGCAGGCAATCGTTTCGCATTCCAGACTTTTTTATCAAACTCGGGCGCAAGTCGTTCAGAGTTATACGCATAGATCGAGCAACCGCCCATCCACGTTAAGACGCCCTCGGGCATGGGGAAAGTCCCTGGAGCCGCTTTCTTGGTAAAATCGTAATCGGGAAGTTTATGGGAAAACCATTCGAACTTGTAATTGGAGACGTCGATTCCATTCTCCATCGGGAAGAACAGTCTGTCGCCGTTTGCTAGTTTCACGCCGCATTCCGGGGCGACACTTGCGTCGATTTCTCGCCAGTTTTTGCCTTGATCGCGACTCTCAAACCAGCGGTTCGCTTTGCCGAACGAAGAAACGTCGTCGTCGGCAATATGCACGGCGACGACGAGGCGGTCGCCCAAATCATAAGGACGAGGAAACTGATAAGGCCCCCAAAGCTGTTCTTCAGGGCGGATTCCGCGAACGATCACCCGTTCTTCGCCTGCGGTTATTCGCCAAGTTCGCCCGTCTTTTTCAAAAGTCGTCGACGGAAAATCCTCACAAAAAGCGGGGAAAACGCAAGTTAGAAATAACGAAAGAAGCAAGGCTGACGTCGACCGTGACATGTCCGTCCCTCTATGTTCGTCGATAATTTTCAGGAAGCGACGATATAAAAGCAGGACGCCGCAAATCCTCGCGACGTCCTGTTCAAAAACTTTTCCAGACTGCTCAAGATAGAGGCGTGAGTTTCAAATCGCGACGCGCCACAAGATCGAGGATATTCTCGTCGCCGACGCGCGAATAATGAACGCTCGAGAAGTTTTTCTCAAAGATTCCGCGAACCAAAAGCCCCTCTTCGTCTGTCATGGGATCAAGCGCTCTGCCCGGATACACGAAACGCATTTCGACTTCGCGCCTTTCCGTAACGCCAATTGCAAAGGTAAACTTATGGAATTTCGGCAAGAAGAACGTGTCGAAAAGTTCTTCGAGGAAAAGCAGCATAATCTGCCGCAACTCCGGCTCTAACAGATGCTTCATCGCGAAATCTTCGACCTGCGCGTTGAAGCTGTAGAAGTCGAAATCGTCCTCGTCGATTTCGAAGCGCGCCGTATCGACGCGGCGGATGAAGGCGCGAGTACGGTCGCGGCGCGGTCGCTCGAAAATTTGTTCCGGATCGCCCTCTTCGTAGACGACGCCCTGATCCATGTAGAAAACACGGTCGGAGACTTCTCGGGCAAATCGCATCTCGTGCGTTACAATCGCCATCGTCATTCCAGCTTCGTCGGCAAGACTGCGGATCACGCCGAGAACCTCGTTGACCATCGTCGGATCAAGCGCCGAGGTCGGCTCGTCGAAGAGCATGATCTCCGGATGCATCGCCAGCGCCCTAGCGATCGCCACACGTTGTTGCTGACCGCCGGAGAGTTCCCACGGAAACGCCCACGCTTTACCCGCAAGCCCGACCTTGTCGAGGAGTTCGTACGCCTCGTCCGAAGCCTGAGACTTCTGCATTCTGAGGAGCTTCGTCGGCGCGAGCATAATGTTCTCGAGAGCAGAGAGATGCGGGAAAAGGTTGAACTGCTGGAAAACCATTCCCATCTTCATGCGTAGTTTACGAACGTCCATCTTATCGACGTCGACGCCGTCGACGAAGATATGCCCCTCGTCAGGCGTCTCGAGAAGATTAAGACATCGCAGGAACGTGCTCTTGCCCGCCCCGGAGGGACCGACGATCGACACGATTTCGCCTCGGTTGATCACCGCGTCGAGATTGCGAAGAACCGTAACGCCGTTAAAGGTTTTCGTCAATCCCTTAACTTCAATCATAGCTTCAATAGGAGCGTCGGGACTCATACGTTCACCTCCCCCTTAGCGCGCTTGCGTCGCGTGATAGGATCAAGCCGATATTCAAGATAAGCGAAGCCCGACGCCAACAGGTGCGCCGTGATCAAATAGATTAGCGCCGTCGCAATGAGCGGAAAGAACGCTTCATACGTACGTCCGCGAACGATATCGGACGCTTTCGTAAGGTCTTGAATCGCAACGTAACCGACGATCGACGTCGTTTTGAGGAGCGAAATAAACTCGCCCTTATAGACCGGCATGATGCGGCGGCATGCGATTGGGAAGATGATCTTGCGGAAAACGTCGAACCGACCGAAACCAAGCGCGACGGCCGCTTCGAGGAGTCCCTTGTCGATCCCGTCGACGCCCGTTCTCATCTGTTCCCCCGCATAAGCCGCGAAGTTCAACGCCAACGCGATTGCCGCGACAAGCTCGCCGCTTATCGAGAATTTCGTAAAGACGACGTAATAGAGCACGAGCAGAATGACCAGAATCGGCGTTCCCTGCATGAACGCGATATAAACCTTCGCAGGGTACCGCAACCACGCACGATGAGAACGACGCATACAGCACTGGAGAACGGCGAGAAGCGTTCCCATAACCGTCGCGACGACCGTTATGTAGATCGTGTTTAGAAGTCCGCCCCAAAAGAGTTTCCAGCGGTTTTCGACGAGAAACGTCTTTTCAAAGCTCCGCTTAATGCGCTGCGTAAACGTCAACTGGTCGACGGTAATCTGAGCGACAGGCGCGAAGCCTGCGCAATAGACGATCGGTCGCTCGTCGCTCGCATAACGATCTTGGCGAACCATAACGGCAGTCGGAGCGTCGAGATAGGGCTCTGAAAAGATCAGAGAAGAATTGGCGTTCGCTTCTAAATCGAGAAAGCCGCATGCTAAATCGACCGTTTCGCTATAGAGCGCGGGATAAAGCTGTTCGAATTCGTGGGGTTGAAGGACGATTTCCGCGTTCATAAAGAGCGCCAACCGTTTAAGAAACTCGACTTCAAATCCCGTCGGTTCCCCTGATTCGTCGTAGAAACCGACAGGAATATTGTCGAGCGCGACCCCGACGACATAGGGTCGTCCCGCGTTGATCGGATTCGTCGGCGCGGGAATATCGGGAAGTCGCCCGTCTTTCGATTCAAACCAGCGTTCACGCATCTCTTGGGCGAGGTTAGTCGTCGAAGAATTGACCGGATTAAACGCGCCGTTCCACTTCTCGCTCAAATCCTCGCCGACATGCTCCGCGCGAAAGATCGCAATAAACTCGTTTACCTGACGTACAAAATCTTGCTGTCCATCGGGCGCGACGACCGCAATGTGGTTCTCGCCGACGCTTTCAGGGAGAACGACTAAGCAGGGATCGACGGCGGCAAAATACTCAAGATAAGGACGGTCATGCGCAACCGCGTCAATCTCGCCGTTTTTCAACGCTTCCGCGAGTTTTGCGGGATCGTCGAACTGTCTCTTCTCAGCTAGGGGGAACGTTTCGATCGCCCTAAGAAACGCGTTCGTTTCCTTCTCGACGCCAATAACAAACTTCGGACTATTCAAATCGTCCAAAGAACGAATGATCGCATTATGACTACGCTGTTCGCACCCTTGCGAAATAAACGTCGCAAAGACGAACGCAAAGAGCGCAAAATAAAACCAACGACGCCGACGCGCCGTAAACGCCGAGGAACAAGACCCGACAATCATTGGAGACAGAATCCGCATCCCTAACCTTAGCCCTCGATTACGAAAAGCTGAAAAGTCGCCCGTCTCGACAAATACGTCGTTCCGTCTTTGTCGAAATGAAAAATCATCGCGCGCCAAGACTTTTTCTCAAGAAAAAGGACAAGCGACGCGCTGACGAACCTTTCTTAGCGAGCGCAAACGACAACCGACGCCGCTCGGAAAGAAAGAAGGCGCGAAAACGCGCCGAAGAATAATGGCGCGCACGCTAATCATAGAACGTCGACGGAAAAATCCGCCGCTGTAGGTCGAAACTTCGCGAAAAGGACGCGAGGACGCTTCTATGTCGCCAAAGAAGCGTCCGATTGCGTCGACAAAACGCGAAGCAAGAGATCATTCGCCTTTCGGCGCGTCGTCGATTTCAAGCTCAAGCTCGAGATCCGCGTCCACAGGAGCCTCGACGGCTTCCGGCGCAGGTTCGGCGGCAGGTTCCGGCGTAGCCTCGGGGGCGACCTCCGGTTCAGAAACCGGCTCGGCGGCAGGTTCCGGGGCAGTCTCAGGAGCGACTTCCGGCTCAGAAACAGTCTCGACGACGAGTTCTTCCTCGACGTCAGAGACTTCCGGCGCGGTTTCGACAATTTCAGCCTCGGTCTCGACCTCGACGATTTCGTCCGTAGCGGTCTCTGCCGGAGCCTCGACCGTCGTCTCGACCTCAGTCGCCTCAACTTCGACGACGTCGGCTTCAGGCGCAGACTCCGTTTCGTCGGCGGGCGCCTCGGAAGCGTCGTTAAGCGGCTGCCAACGGCTCTTAAGAATCATAATGCCGGCAGGACATTCGATGTAATCGTCAGAGAAAAGCATCGTTTCGGCGCGTTCCGGCGTTTTGTCGAGGTTGCCGACCGCGAAGTCAAGCTGACCGCTTTCGACGGCGGGGAACAGCGCGTCGTAATAGAGTCGTTTGAATTCGAATTCAACGTTATACCAAAGAGCAAAACGCATAACGAATTCGGAATCGAAACCCGTCATCTGATCG
>Ga0256407_10004081_pt1 | contig 24835 bp, 7 predicted proteins | sample RumenRJG_04DNA_FD_193489 | JGI IMG/M metagenome (GOLD analysis project Ga0256407, IMG submission 193489) | Bovine rumen microbial communities from Lethbridge, Alberta, Canada - RJG_04 | ecosystem: Host-associated > Mammals > Digestive system > Stomach > Rumen | place: Canada: Alberta | collected... | reverse complement strand
TTCTTTTGCTGGGTATTGCCCAAAGAGATGAGGTATGACATAGCGTCACTTCCACCTGAGATGCTCAGTTTGTTTTCCCATATAGAACCGTTACGTGTGAAGTCGTCCCACCAGTTGTAATCGCCAGGGATGATATTACCTTGCTCGTCTGTCATCCAGGCATCTGGCATACGCTCAGAAAGTTTGAAGTTTGGATCTTGCTCTCTATAACCAGAAGCCTCGGTTTTAGAGTACTGCCACAGACATTCGTTGTCGAATCGCAGCATTTCGTCGCGATTCATGGTGTGCAACTTGTGTGTAGGTGTCTGAATACTGTAGCTAGTAGAGAAGGTAACCTTTGCCTTACCCTTAGCACCTTTCTTAGTAGTAATCAGCAATACACCATTAGCAGCCTGTGCACCATAAACTGCAGTAGCTGAAGCGTCCTTCAGTACGTCAACACTCTCGATATCTGCAGGGTTGATACTTGAAATGCTACCTGTATAGATAATACCATCAAGAATAATTAATACGTTGGCATTACCAGAAATGGTATTTGCACCACGAATAGACATGATGGGGTCTGCACCGGCAGCGTTAGCCTGACCTATGTTCAGACCAGGGACAGTACCTTGCAATGACTGTAGCAGGTTGGTGTTGGTTGATTTCTCGAATGCTTGGATGTTGGCTCTTGAAACAGCTCCTGTCAAGTCGCTCTTCCTCATGGTGCCATAACCAACCACTACTACGTCATCCAGCAAGTTGGCATCTTCTGAGAGAACGACTTTGATTTCGCCGTTTCCTGTAGGAGTTACTTCCTGGGTAGTAAAGCCAATGTAGGATACCACAAGAGTAGCTTTCCCTTTCACTGAGAGTTGGAACCTACCGTCCATGTCGGTAACAGTTCCGTTAGATGTGCCCTTTTCAACGACAGAGGCTCCAATGATAGGTTCGTCATCAGTCGCAGAAATCACAATGCCGCGCAGCACGTTTTGTGCATACGTTCCCACTACACATAGCCAAAGCATTGGTAGTAGAAGAAATAGTTTTTTTCTCATTGTTAATTGTTAGTTGTTTAACTGATTAATAAAATGTGCATAGTCTCTGGCTGCAAAAGTATTAAACATATTTTATACGACGTATGGGAAAATGTCGCATAAGGATTAAGAAATGTTTCAATACAAATAAAACATGCACTTTGCAACAAGTAACAAAGTGCATGATACTTTTGGCAAAGTCCCAGGACTATTGGTTATTATCTTCAGCGTAATTCGAAGGTGTCTTACCAAAGTAAGATTTAAATACTGTGGAGAAGTGAGTCTGATCACTGAACCCGACACTATATGCTACTTGGCTGATGTTAATTTTCTCCTCTTTGATAAGACGCGCAGCCTGTTCCATTCGAATGTTGCGAATGAATTTACCAGTCGAAATCCCAGTCATTTCCTTCATTTTTCGATGCAATTGAGCCCTACTCATACCAATATCTGCAGCCAATGCGTCTACGTTGTAGTCTGGATTCGACATGTTGGCATTGACGGATTTCATGATGCGTTCCATCAGCGCATCGTTATTGCTTACGACTTCAATGTTCTCTACGCGTTTAGCCTGTGAAGAGGCACCGCTGAACTTTCCACGAAGACGACGCACATTATTGATAAGATTGTCTATCTGAATATGGAGTTCTTCCATGTTAAATGGTTTAGCAATATAGGCGTCGGCACCTTTTTTGAGCCCTTCAAGTTTGTCACTAATCTCCGCCTTGGAGGTTAATAGAATGACGGGTAAGTCAATGGTGTTCGGATTGCTTTTTATTTGTTTGAGAAGCGCAATACCATCCATCTCGGGCATCATAACATCACTGATGACAAGATTATATGTATGAGTCAGCAGTTCCTTCAATGCTTCTTTGCCATTTAGGCAGTGTGTGAACTTGTATTTACCACCTAACTCTCCCATGATATAATCCGCTATCTCCACATCGTCATCTGCGATAAGGATGCAGAATTCTCTGAAGGTCTGATTCCCTTTGCTTTCAGAGATTACTTGTCTGACAGGGGTGTCAATTAGTAGCTCAGAAGGCTTAAGATGCTTGTTGCCTAAAGGAATAGTGACAACGAACGATGTTCCTTGTTGGCCATCTGTTCTATGTCGTGCCTTAATCTTTCCACCATGTAATTCCACGATAGAGCGACTTAAGTTCAGACCGATTCCTGTTCCTTGCATTCCTATCCCTAAATTGTTTTTGCCTTGATAAAAACGGTCGAAGAGATGATTGATCTCACTGTCTTTTATGCCTATTCCATTATCTATAATTTCGATTTCCAAATTCTGGCTGGTTTCCTTGAGTTTTATTTTTATTTCACCACCGTCATAGGTGTATTTGAAAGCGTTGGAAAGCAGATTGGAAATAACTTTGTCGAATTGAGTACGGTCAATCCATGCAATCAGATAGTCACTTTCATGCTCGATACTAAACGTGATGTTTCTCTGATTGGCCGTGTATTGGTAGAGTTTGCAAATGTTACTTATGAAACCGACCATGTTGGTCTCTCTGCAATGCAAATGCATCTGGTTCTTGTCGAGTTTCCGCTCATCAAGAATCTGGTTAACCAGGAGCAGTAACCTTTGTGCATTGCGATCTATAGTTTCAATGTATGTAAGACAATTATTATCCTTAACAGCATCCTTGAGTTTTGCTAAAGGTCCCATGATGAGCGTTAGCGGAGAGCGAATATCATGAGTCGTATTCATCAAGAACTTCATCTTTTCGTCATTGAGTTCCATCCGCTTCATGCGTGTGTAATAACGGAAAATTGCGATGATGACAGTTCCCAATAGTATGGCGTAACATAAATAGGCCCAAGGACTGCCATACCAAGGATTCTCTACTTTAATTGTCACGGTGGCATACTCTGTTGAGTAGTGGTTGCCGAACTTCGCGCGTACATCTATTATATATTTACCAGGTCGCACACGGTTGAACGGGAAAGTATTTGTGTCTGTGATATTACCTTGCCATTCTCCTCCGTTGATACGATATTCATAGCTAATGTCTTCTGCCCACATAAAGTCGAACAGTGATGCACTGATTGAGAAGTTGTTTTCGTCATAAGGGACGGTGATATATTCTTGTTCTGGCGAAACCCATTGGCCGTTAATATTTATATCTGTGATATGAACGGTACCTATTTCGTGATGGATGTTCTTTATTTCTTTAGGATAGAACGTTGTAAGGCCATTACTGATACCAAAGGCAATCATTCCGCTTTTGGTACGAATGCTGATGCCATTCAGATACTCTCCTGTGACTTGTCCGTTCCCCGAATTGTAGGCAATTGTTTTCTTGGTCTTTGCCTCATACTGCCAGATGCCTATAGGAGTACTTATCCATAGGTTGTCTTCTTCGTCACATTGGATACCGCAGATTCTCGTATCAGTTAAAGCTTCTCCATGGGGTAGAGGAAATGCTTTGTTTTGTTTGCGGTCATATATGAAGATGCCGGCATTTGTCCCAATAATGACATTGTTCTTAGAGTCAATGCACATGGGACCACAAGCTATACTATCCAAAAGAACTTCCCAACCGAGACTCCTGAAATTGTCATCGGCAAGATTCAGACACGATAGTCCACGAGCAGTTGAAATCCACATATATCCCTGCCTGTCAATCAGCATGGTATATACCCAGTTGTTACATAGGTGACCTCCATCGCCAGGCATACGGGTGTAATAACGTTTAATCTCGCCAGTCTGTTTGTCATATCTTATAAAACCTTGGCCGAATTCCGAAACAAACAGCCATTGCCCAGCATCGCAGGCAGAATTGAGCCATTCTGATGACTTGAATACCTGACGTGTGTTGCCACTTTGGGGATCAAATGTAAAAAAACCGTTTTCTGCCCCAATCCAATAGGATCCATCGTTGCCTCGATAAATCAGGTTTGTTCCATGGGGTGTGTTGGGATGAGCAGCAACTTTACCGTCAGAATCAAATAAATAGAGTCCTTGATACCAGACGCTACACCATAATCCGTTGTTATCAGCCTGAGCCACAGAAGATATCTGAGAATTGTTTAGTGAGGTATCTGTTGGAGAGAATGTCCAGGCATGAAAAGCTGTTTGCTGCTTACTGAGTAGGGCGACTCCCTTAAGGAAGCAGCCTATCCACAAATTCCCAAAACGATCTTCTGCCAGTGCAGATGTCGTGGATTCCGAGAGTTGAAAAAGCTTGTCCCTAAAGTTAACGACACGTGAAGTCTTCTGTCCTTTAGGGAAAACGAAAATACCATGTCCGGATGTTCCAATATAAAAGTCACCGCTATGGGTTATTAAGGCATGACGAATGTCTGCCTCTTTCGTTATAGACTCCAAAATAAATCCTGCGTCTTTCCAGTTTTTGTCTTTGTTGTCAAAGAACATGATTCTCTTAGAGTAAACAGTAAGAAGTTTCCCATCTGCGTCAGTCATTATTTCTTGGACTGCTCCATCTACTGGGAGGTGCTTTCTTACTTGAGTGGCTTTGCCACCTTTTACGGTGAATTGATATAATTCATTGCCACGACTTTTACACCAGATACTTCCTTGTTTATCTTCGTAAACATGGCTTAGGAAATTATCTTGAACCAAGTTAAAGAAACTCTTTTCCTCAACCATTGTATCAGTACCTTTCTTAATATAAAAGATACCCATGCCTGCTGTGCCGATATAAAAGTCTCCTTTTTTAGTTTCGATGATACTGTTAACTCGTGGATAAAGATTCCTTGGGAAATGTATATTGACAAATGCATTACGTTTGAAATCATATCTGGCCAATCCTTTACCAGTCCCTACCCATAATCGACCTTGGCTGTCGCAGAGCAATGTGCATATTTCATTTTGCGGGATACTGGTAGAATCACTGCTACTGTGTCTATAGTTATAAAAACGATACCCGTCAAATCTGTCAAGACCATAAGTCGTTCCAATCCAAATGTATCCATATCCGTCTTGAGTGACACAGGTAACATCACTATAGGAAAGCTTTCCTGTTGAAAACAATTTTCCATTTATCTGTGCATGTCCAATTGTAGACATGCACAGACTTATGATGCAGATTAATAATCTTTTAAACATTCTTCATACGATGCCTTGGGCCAGCATGGCTTTGGCTACTTTCATGAAGCCGGCAACATTGGCGCCCTTGACGTAGTTGATGTAATTGCCCTCTTTACCGTATTTCACACACTGTTCATGGATGCCAGACATGATATGGTGCAATTTCTGGTCAACCTCCTCGCCAGTCCAGGCAATGCGCATGGAGTTCTGTGTCATTTCAAGTCCCGAGGTAGCCACACCACCGGCATTGACGGCCTTGCCGGGAGCGAAGAGCTGACCGGCAGCAATGAACTTGTTGACGGCTTCTGCCGTACATCCCATATTGCTGACCTCTGCCACACAGATAGGTTTATTGGCCAATATGAGGTCGGCATCGTCACCATTCAGTTCGTTCTGGGTTGCACAGGGCAGATAGATGTCGGCTTTCTGTTCCCAGGGTTTCTTGCCTTCGAAGAACTGACTGCCGGGGAATTCGTCGGCGTAAGGCTGACAGATGTCGTTGCCCGAGGCACGCAGTTCCAACAGATAGTCAATCTTCTCGTTGTCAAGTCCGGCAGGGTCGTAGATATAACCGTCAGGTCCAGAAATGGTAATCACCTTTGCTCCCAGTTCTGTAGCCTTCTTGGCTGCTCCCCATGCCACATTACCGAAACCGGAAAGCGCCACCGTCTTACCTTTTATGTCATGTCCATGGGTCTGCAACATCTGATGAACGAAATAGAGGGCGCCATAACCTGTTGCCTCAGGACGTAGGATGCTGCCGCCCCATTCAATACCCTTACCCGTCAGTGTGGCACTATGGAATTCGCTAGTGAGCTTTTTGTACATACCGAACAGATAGCCTATCTCGCGACCGCCCACACCGATGTCACCGGCAGGAACATCCACATCAGGACCAATCACCTTATAGAGTTCCCACATGAAAGCTTGGCAGAAACGCATAATCTCCGCATCGCTCTTGCCGCGTGGTGAGAAGTCGCTACCGCCCTTGCCACCACCCATAGGCAGTGTGGTCAGTGCATTCTTGAAAGTCTGTTCGAAGCCCAAGAACTTCAGGATACTGAGGTTGACAGATGCGTGGAAACGCAGACCGCCCTTATACGGACCGATAGCACTGTTGAACTGCACGCGATAGCCGATGTTCACCTGTACCTCACCTTTATCGTCAACCCAAGGCACACGGAAAGTAATGATGCGCTCGGGTTCCACGATACGCTCCACTATCTTGGCTTTCTCAAACTCAGGATGTTGGTTGTACACGTCCTTGATGGATTCCAATACTTCGCGTACGGCTTGCAGGTATTCAGCCTCACCTGGATGCTTCTTCTCCAGGTCCTGCATAATCTTCTCTACGTTCATAGTTTTAAGGTTTTTTATTTGTTAAACTAACATTTTGTTACTTTGTTAATGCAAAAATAGGGGAAATTCTTGAAATGACCAAGAAAATTCCCTATTATTTTATAGAGGTGCTTGCAAAATGCTAATTTTACTTAGGGCAGGGTAGTGAAGTCGAAGTCGTCGAAGAATTCGGCGCACCGCCCCAGCCGCCTTTCAGTGTGCCATTGCTGAGGTGGAGTTTCGCATCTTTACGTACCGTGATTACCAGACCGCCATTTTCGCCGCGCTTCGTCAACCTGCGGTCCAGCGTGAAGCCGGCATAATAGGTCGTAATTCTTGACAATTTTCTCAAAGTGCAATTCAGGGTCTAGATTCACTTAATCATTTGACTCGAGTCAAAAGACGAATTGGCTCGAGACAAATCACGAATTGACTCGAGTCAATATTATGAGGTACTTGGTATATGTTTAATAGTTTCTTTTGAAATGCCGAAAATATTTTACATTATCGGTTTGGCCATGCTATTCTGCTTCGTTTTGTCCTGTATTTTCGCTGGGATCCACAGGGAAGTCATCACCAGTCACCTTGATAGTAATGCTATGGGTTATTTCAGAATTATCGACAGATGCCACAGTAATATTCACCGTTCCACTTCTCATGAATGTCACCATGCCATGATCGTCTATCTGGGCCACCGCTTCTTCACTGGTACTCCACGTCACATTGGTTTCTGTTGTGTAGATGGGAGTGAAACTGGCCAGTAACTGCACAGAAGTGCCTACCATTTGCTGTTGGGTGAGGTCTGTCATGTTTGCACACGTGATGTCTACAGCAGTAGGATGAGTCACAACGAAGACTGGCGTATAGGTACTGGTAAAGGACAATATGCCGTCGCTGAAGACAAGGGCGAAGGCATAGTCGCCGTCATACTCGAAGCCACTACTGGGTGACGCCGTCATTGTTATCACACCTGCTGTGGCGTCTCCCTGCACATTAGAGATGCTCAGCGAGGGACTCGAAGCATTTGTCTTGCTGTCGAATCGCAGTTGTTGACTATTGGTCGCCAGTGCCGTGGCAAGTTTCTTCGGTTCCACCCGATAGCGTAATGTCATCGGTGTTGTTCCGTCCACGCGGATGAAGCCGTTACTATACTCTGGGACAAAAACCAGTGACTGCAACTGTTTGACAATACCATTCAGGTCGTTTTCCAGTGAGTCAAGTCGTTCACCTTGTCTGTTGATGTCGTCCTGATAGTCACTACATGCCATCATCAGCAGAAGAGCTGGGAAAAGCACTTTAAGGAGTGTTTTATTATTCATAATACATATATTTATTCGTTCACAATACAAATGACCAATCTGTTGTCTTTATTTCTCTGTTTAGGCTGTATCTCGTCACCTAGTCCTTGGATGGTCATCCGTTCATAGGGGATGCCATTCTCTAGGAGATAGTTACTTACCGCTCGTGCCCGTAGCCAGGAGATGCTTTTGTTTATCTTCCTCGTACCTGTATTCCTGTCAGCGTAACCTTTTATGTCTACTATCGTTTCAGGATGTGCTTTCAGATAGTCGATGAGCGGATTCAGTTGTTGACGTTGAGGTTGCAGAATACGATATTGGTTGATGCAGAAGAATACTTCTGTAGGTGTCGCTGACTCTTTCTTCTCCTCAACGGGTGGGGGAGTCTCTTGGATGGTATCAGCGACAACAGGTGTCTCCACCACTGGTTCAGTCACGATGGGGGTTGCTTCTGGTTGTTGCTCGATAGGCTGAGGCTCTTCTACGACGATGAGTCTGCTGGTCTTTCCCAATGCAATCTTCACACCGGCCATCAGTCCTATCTGCCAGTCAATGCCCTTTCCTTTACCAATCTTCGAGTTGAAGTCTTCTGGCAGCATATTCGCTACCGCCTCCACACTTATTGACAGACGGTTGGAGAGTCGGTAATCAGCACCGACACCACCACGTGCGGCAAACATACTCTTACTGCCTGTCCATAGTTTCTCAAAGTTACCACCTTCCTCATGCAGTTTATTTGCCTCATCGTTATTGAAGGCGAAAGCCATCCCTACACCTAAGAAGACATAAGCGTTCAGTCGCCTGCGAGGTTTCCAACTACTCAACAGGTTCGACAAAGAGAGGGTAACATCGACCTGAGGCTGTATGTAGTTCCATTTATATTTAGCCTTGGGATGTGCCTGCCAGTTGTGCGCTTCCCAGCCGGAGATACCAGCCCGTACACCCCAAAGAGGTGTCATCTGGTAGCCTCCATACAAGGCGGCAGCAGGGGAGAGCTGTTTGCTGAAACTTGCTTCGCCCTCCACCCAGTTGACGCCAACTTGAGGCAACAGGTACCAGTGGGGACGAAACACTTCGCTTTGTCCCTGCGCTGTCACCTTTCCCCAAGAGGTTAGTAACACAACGAGTAATATGGTCAGTCTGCCTCTCATTTAATCACGACCTTTTTACCATTCACGATATACACGCCCTTCTTTACAGGACGTCCCTCTATCTTGCGACCGTTCAGGTCGTACCAATCGGCGGTAGCAAATTTTTCACTATTCACTTTTACCTCTTCACTTACACTCGTCGTTCCCTCATTGATGACATCCAGGACGGTGCTATAGCTTCTTCCCTGAGCGACGGCAGGCAGATGCAGCACCGCCTTACCGGCAGGCACTCTCACCGCTTCGTCTTCCAGTTTGATGCTGCAGAACTTATTATCTTTCAGGATATAGTAGTCATTCTCGTAGTGTGTAGCCTCAATGACTGGCTCCAGACAGTTCTCCTCACCATAGTTCTTATGGTCGTCCGTACTGATGAACGTACCACTGCTCATCCGTCGTGGACAAGCCACGATATCGTATGAGGTGTCACTGTTGCCAGACAAGAGGACGCCGTTATTGGACTTGATGACGCTGACGCCGCTGACATTCAGTTCTGTTGACGTCAGTTCTACGATGGCTACTGTCGTGGTGGTACGCTCCTGAACGGTGAAGACGGTTATGTTCTCAGGAACGTAGACATCCACGCCACTTGAGAAGGTCCTGTATTGGTTCTTGGCCTTTACCGTCGTCATCACCTTGTCGTTTCTGAAGTTAGCACCCAACGACGGCATCAGGGCATAGTCGTCGAGCAGTGCCAGCGACGTATGTATCGTCGTTGTTGCGGGAATGGCATTGTCGCCGATAGTGAGGGTCTCTTCCGTATCAGGCAGATAGAGGTTCTGCAGATGCTCTGCATCCTCAAAGGCGTAGGCGGCAATTTCGGTGATAGTATAGGTCACTTCATCAACGGTGCAGTTAGCAGGTATGGTAAGATCAATCTCCTTGTCCTTCTCAGACTCTGGAATCTTGACACCTTTAACCCTGATATTGTTGTTTTCCTCGTCAATCAGTGAGACAATGAGCGAGACGGCGAACTCTTTCTGTTCCTCGTCGGTAGCTGTGATATCGACAGAGAAGTCTGAACGCTCTATCACATACGTCTTGATGACCTCACTGGTATAGTTGCCCAGACCAGTGACCTTCACCTCATAGCTGCCTACTTCCGTACCACCTTCATTGACGATGATGTAGTCCGTCTCTTCTACCAGTGTATTCTCGCCGTCCTTCACCTCAACGTCAGGCCGTTGCAGTTCTCCGTTATAATAGAACACCTCTTCGCTTAGAATCACCATATTGTCCGTGATCGGCTTGGGGGTAATCTCGAAGGTCGTTGAAGCCGTACCCGTGAAGTTCTCCTTACCAGTCACGGTAACAGTGACTGTACCCACATTGACGTTGGGAGATATCTCGACGGTATAACTGCTGGTAGGAACAATCGTCGAACTAATCGCTACCTCGCGAACGCCAGGATTCTTTGCCGTTCCGTCATAGACATAGCTTGCCATCTCATAGAGCACCACTTTCGCAGTCTCGATACTCAATGGCTTGATGGTAAACTGCTTGGTAATCACACCCGTATAGTTGTTCCTACCAATCACTACCACATCATAGTCGCCATGATTAATACCACCGTCATTTGTCAGGGTATAGTCATTGGCAGTGAGGAAGGACTGGTCGCTGACAGTGACAGTAGGCTTCTGTTGCAGTGTGTTATAGGTATATGACGTACTGCTCAAGAAGACCATATCCTCTGTGAGAGGTTTCGGCTTGATGATGAATGTCTTCGTCGCCGTACCGCTATACTCGCCCTGACCGGTAATCGTCACTGTGGCCGTACCTGCATTCGTATTATCCGTATAGCTGACAGAAAACTCGCTTCCTGGTGTCAACGTCTTATCACCGTCTTTCACGGTGACGGTAGGACGATGCTCACTACCCGTATAGACCACCTGTTCTGTACTCAGCGTTACATCGAACGAACCGATACCCTTGGAGATGATGCTGAACTGTTTGGTAGCCATACCGTTGTAATTGCCCTTACCGTTGGCAATGACATCATACACGCCTACAGAGACACCTCCCTCGTTGGTCAATGTGTAGTCGGTATCCAGTACCATTTCCGTACCACCGTTCATCAGGACGACGACGGGTTTCTGAGTGGCACCGTTATAGACATACTCCTCATTGCTGAGAATAATCATATCAGCCGTCAGTGACTGGCGCTCAATGGTGAATTCCGTCGTCAGCGTACCCGTGTAGTTGCCTTGTCCTGTAACGGTGACGCTTGCCGTACCGGCATCCGTGTTATTCGAGTAAGCCACCGCATAGCCGGCCGTCGGTATCACATCCTCACCGAAGGCAACCTCCTTCACACCAGGCTTCTTTGCTTTGCCGTCATAGACATAGCTCTCCAGTTCGTAGAGCGTCACCTTGGCCCCCTCAATACTCCTTTTGGCAATGACATACGGATAGTCGAACTCTCCGCTGTAGTTGCCTGTCGCCGTTACAATGGCATGATAAGTACCTTGGTTCACACCACCGTTGTTCGTGATGACATAGTCACTCGCCTTCAGGGCTGTTCCGTCTCTCACTACTACCGTAGGAGTCTGGTTCTTGCCATTATAAATGAAGCCGTCAGCTGTCGTATAGCCGGAAACGGTAATCATTGCAGCCGTCAAAGGCTTCTTGGTAATCTCGAAGGTTGTATTGCGTGTACCGGTATAGTTACCTTTACCTGTGACGGTGACAGTTGCCGTACCTGCATTCGTATTATCACTGAACACAACGGTATAGTCAGTCTCAGCCTCCAGTTTCTTGTCGCCGTCCTTCACGGTAACAGAGGGTTTCTTCTCCGTTCCGTCATACTCCACACTGGCTTCTCCCAACGTAATCGTGAAGTGGTTGATGACAGCATCCTTCTCCCAGATACTGTACTGCTTCTCGGCCTCACCCTTGTAGTTGCGCTTGCCGACAATCTTCACCTTGTAGTTGCCTACCTCTATACCACCGTCGTTCGTGAGAGTATAGTCGTCGGCAGTGATACGCTCAGTGTCACCGTTCTTGTCACTGACAGTCACCGTAGGCTTCTGCAGTTCACCCGTATAGTTGAAGTTCTCCTGACTGAGTGTGATCATGCTGCTGTTGACAGCCTTCTTCTCAATCTCGAAGGTAGTGGAGGCAGTACCCGTGAAGTTGTTCTTACCTGTGACGGTGACCGTTGCCGTACCTGCGTTGATGTTATTGCCATAGGCCACGTCATAGCCCACCGTAGGCACGACGATATTGGCTGCAGTCACTACCTCGCGTACACCAGGTTCCTTCTCCGTACCGTCGTACGCCTTGTCTGGCAACTGGTACAGGGTGATGGCGGCATCCTCAATACTCAGCGGCTGGATGTTGAATGTCTTGGTAACTGTTCCTGTATAGTTGTTACTTCCCGTGATGGTTATCTCATAAGGTGACGAAGTCTCATTCACGTTCAGTCCGCCATTGTTCACCACCACATAGTCGTCAGCTGTCATTGCACTGCCGTCAGCCACCGTGACAGCAGGTTTCTGTATGGCACCGTTATAGATGAATCCGTCACCTGTCGTGAGCGTGTACCCCGTCACCTGCACCATATCCGCTGTCAGGGTCTTCGGATTGATCTTGAACGTCTTGGTGGCAGTACCCTGATAGTTGCCTTTACCCGTTACATTGGCCGATGCTGTACCAACATTTGTGTTGTTGGTGTAGTTAACGGTATAATGGGTGTCTTTTGTCAACAAATCATGTGTTGTGGCATCCCTGACAACGACGGTAGGCTCCTGGGTCGTACCATTATACGTCACATCGCTGATGTCGTCAATGGTAAAGCCTGCGGAACCGGTGGCAATGATATTATACTCCTTCGAGGCCTGTCCTCCATAGTTTCCGTGTCCAGTGATTGATACAGAATAGGTTCCTACATTCACCGCACCGTCATTTACCAAGGTATAGTCTTTTGTGTCACCTTCAATGAGGGTATTTTCGCCGTCTTTCACGGTGACTGTTGGTTTGAGGAGCGAACCGGTATATTCCAGATTACTGTTACTAAGGATAATCATATCACTGGTCACAGGTTTCGGTGAGATGGTGTAGTCTTTTGTGACGGTTCCCGTGAAGTTGTTCTGTGCCGTGATGGTGATGGTCTTCTGACCATGACTCGTAGCGTCGGCAGGATGGCTGACGGTATAGTCAGTGCTGGGAACAGTCAGGGTACCCACCTTCACCTCACTCACTGCCGGCTTCTGGGCTGTGCCGCTGTAGGTGTATGTCAGTGCTTCCAAGGTGACAGAGGCTCCCGTGATGCTCAACGGACTGATAGTATATTGCTTGGTAACCGAACCGGTATAGTTATGAGTTCCAGTTACCGTTATATCATAAGTGCCCACATCACTGTGATCAGCGTTGGTAATGGTGTAGTCGAGAGATGTCATTGCATTACCGTCACTGACGGTGACAGTAGGCTTCTGGATATTGCCGTTATACGTAAACGTGGTAGGTGTCGACAGTGTCACCATCGCTTCTGTCAGTGTCTTTGCCGTAATATTGAAGGTCGTCGTCTTGGTACTTGCATAGTTCCCCTTGCCCGTTACGGTGACAGTGGCTGTACCCACGTTCACATTGTCGCTATATGCTACGTCATAGTCCGTACCCGGATTCAGTGCAGTTGTCGTACCGGCTTTGTTAACTGTCACTGTCGGTGTGATAGGCGACCCAGTGTATGTCTGGTTGCCAATCGCGACGATGTCAAATGCAGTCCCACTTTGTTTAGCTACGATACTGTATTGCTTCGTAGCCGTTCCTGTATAGTTTCGCTTACCCACAATCTTTACCTCGTAGTTGCCTACTTCCGTACCACCAGGGTTCGTGATGTCGTAGTCATTTGTTGTGATGGTATTGGTATTCGGATCATTCGGGTCTTTCAAATCCTGAATGGTCGGAGTGGGCTTGAGCACCTCACCCGTATATACCATGTTCATCTCTGCCTCAGGAATCACAATCATGTCGGCAGTGACGGGCTTGGGTGAGATGGTGAAGGTCTTATCAATACTGCCTGAGAAGTTGCCTGATGCTGTCACGGTAACCGTAGGAGCGGTAGCTGCTGTTGATAGCGCTGCATTTTGGTTGTTTGCATAGGCGGTAGAGTAGGTTGGTACAACCAGTTCACCCACCTTTACTACCAGCACGTTCGGTGTCTTGTTGTCACCGTCATAGATAAATGTCGACTGATCCAGCGTGACTGCTGTTGTGGCAGGCAGAGCGTATGGTCTGATCTCATACGTCTTTATCACTTCGCCCGTATAGTTTCCATCCTCATTACTGCTGATGGTCACTGTATAAGGAGTGCTGGAGGCGTTGATATTGCCCTCGTTGGTAATCGTATAGTCCTTACTGCTGATGATTGAAGGTGTTCCGTCAGTCACACTGACGCCTGGCTTCTTCAGCGTTCCGTCGTAAGTGTAATAAGTTTCAGTAGAAACCACAGGAATACCCGTCAGTGCTATCGCCGCAGTGCTAAGCTCCTTCTTTCCAATGTTGAATGTCGCCTCCTTGGTGAAGCTGTAGTTGCCGGTACCCGTTATGATGGCAGTCGCAATTCCAGCATTGATATTGTTCACATAGGTCACGTCATAATCGGTACCAAAGTCCAAAGTCGTTGACGTTGTCGTTCCTTTTGTCACCGCAATGTTATTGGTGCTGTGTGGCGTCTGTGCCGCTCCGTTGTAGGTATAGGTTCCGTTTATGGTAACGGTAATATCATCATCACCTATTTTATTAATAACATACTTCTTGACGATAGTACCGCTATAGTTGTTCTGACCGACAATCTGTACTTCCTTCTCACCGGGAGCCATAACATCATCGGGATAGCGGACTACATAGTTGGTATTTTCTACTGTCTGAGTACCAGGCAAAGCGGTGTCCGTTACTGTCACAGTAGGCTTCAACTCACTGCCAGTATAGGTCACACTAGTATATGACAATTCCACCATTGCGTCCGTCAGCGGCTTTGGCAGAATGGTGAAGTGTGTTGAGGCTGTTGATGTACCAAAGTTGGCTCCGCCAATTGTAACTGTTGGAGCCGTTGTACTTGCATTCTGATTATTGCTGTAACTGAAAGTATATCCAGAAGTTAATGTCAATTGGGTGTTGTTTGTCAGTGTAATCACCACTTTCTGAATGCCAGGTTTTTTGTAAGTGCCGTCATATACCGCGTTTGGTAATGGATAGAGGTCGATATCCACATTGCTTACTGATGATGGAGAGGAAATATCGAGCGCAGAGATGGTATAGGTAGGCATTCCAGTGTCTGTGGACTTCAAAGTGCCTGTGAAGTTGCCGATACCTGTTACTTCGTAATAACCTGTACCAACATCTGTAGTTCCAGCGTTGACCAGCGTATAGTCAAGACCTTCCGTCCGTACACCATTATACGTTACGGTGATGTTTGGCTTCTGGGCACTACCGTTATAGGTGAAGTCGCTTGCCGACAATCCTATCATCGCTGCTGTCAGTGGTCGTTTTTTAATAGTGAATGGTATATGCTTTACGAAGTTATAGTTGTTTCTACCGATGACTGAGATGGTTGCTTGACCAACATTGGTGTTATTGTTATAAACCACCTCATAGTCATTCTCATTTCCTTCAGTCAACGGATTATTGTCTTTCGTTACTGTGAGGGTTAGTGTAATGGGATTGCCCGTATAGATAATATTATCATCATTTTCGGCATAAGTTACAGAAACACCAGTATCTGAGTTGTTTGACACAATGCTATATGGCACTTCAACTTTACCTGTATAGTTTCCCTTACCTTCAACTTTCGCATAATACACGCCAACCGCTGTTCCACCCTCATTAGTTAGTTTATATTCATTGACTTCTGTTGAAGTACTTGGTGTCAGCGTTATATCACCATCCTTTACTGTGACAACAGGAACATGAGGAGAACTATTATAGGTAAAACTGTTGTTTACAAATGGGTCTGTTGTTGGATTACTACTGCTCAGCGTCACCATCGAACTGGTAATCGGCTTTTGCGCAATCATGTATGTTACATCTTTCGACCCACCAAAGTTGCCTTTTCCAGAAATACGAATAGTTTTCGTTCCCTGATTTGTATAATCAGAAGTTGGATACGTAACGGTAGAATCATCTTCATTTAGTTGAATACCATTCACCGTTACTCTCTCAATTTTGGGTTTCTGTTCGCTTCTATTATAAACAGTACTGTTATACTCTAGGGTGACTATCGTATTGGTAGTTGTCATATCGAGCGTACCAATGGTGTAATTACCAGATACTTTCGAGCCATCATAATTGCCTTTACCTGTAACCGTGACTTTATGTGTATCTGCATTAATAGCTCCGTCACTAAGGGTATAGTCTATACCTTCTGTTAATAAAAGTCCGTCACCTGTGGCCCTATCTTTATCCCTCACTGTTACAGAAGGCCGTTGTTTACTGCCATTATAGGTAAGTGTCTCTGAGCCTAAGGAAACTGTTATATTGCTATTGCTGGTTATGTCCTTTGCATTAATCACGAAATTTGCATTGGCCATAAAGTCGTAGCCACCCTTACCAATGGCTGTAACCGTAGCTGTTCCTACATTGATGTTATTGTTGTAAACGAGTCGGTAGTATGCCGTTCCCAGTACGGGGTCACTTTCTGCGGGGTCAGTACCTACTTGCTTCCTGACGAAGATATTCGTGCCTGGGGTAAGTTCTATCTGACCACCAGTATATGACTCGCTATGTGTTGTACTGAATGAAGGATCATACGTGGTATTCGCTGATTCGAATACTATATAGTAGCCGTCATTGCTCACATTAATCGTAAATGGCACGTTGACAGAACCTGTATAGTTGTTAATACCAGTGACCGTCGCATTATAACCGCCAACGGCAGTCTTTACATTGCCGGCAATAGTATAATCCGTGTTTTCCTCTAATAGCTGTTGATTTTTGTTATCCCTTATTGTAGGATCAAATGTAATCTCTGAACCAGTATAAGTGAAAGAACCTGTCGCTGGACTTATGTCACATGTGGATATTTCTTTCCTATTGATGGTATAGGTTGCTCTTGCATAGGTCTCCTCGTCAAAATTACCCTTTCCCTTTATTATGATAGTATATGTTCCTGCATCTTTCGAATCAAAGTCCTCATAAGATGTACCGGGTCCTGTAGGATTTGAAGAGCTATAATCGCCCGTATAATACTTCACCTCTTGATAACCGTTTGTACTACTACCTAAAGTTAATTCCTGGCCATTAAGATACACTCCACTTATTGTAGCTATTTGTTTCGTGCCTTTTTTATATACATAACTCTCATTCGACAGCATGATTGTTGCATCACTGATAGAACGTGCAGTTATGCCATATGTTTTTGTTGCCGTACCTTTATATTTTCCAATACCTGTTAGGGTGATGGTTCCTGAACTAACATCGGTAATGGATGTAATCCCTTCTACGGTATAATCCGTACCTTCTGTAAGAGTGACGGCACCACTATTTATGGTGACACTGCTAATAACCGGCGTATGTGTCAACCAGTCATACTCTCTCGTTCCTGAGGCAAAGTCGCCAGAAAGAGTAATCGTTGCTCCGCTGATGTCACCACATTCTACAAACGTCGCATCAATCTCCACGTCATAGTTGGGCATGATGAATGTGTAGGTATTTTCTGTGGCAGGAGTAATAGGAATGGTACTTGTTATCACTGGTGCTATTGCTGCCCTGTTAAATCCTCGTGATTCACCACCAACTCCAAAGGGCGTCGCAGTCAAGGTACTTAAATAAAATCCATCCCCAGGTGTTACTGCCAGTGTAACTACGGCAGCCTCACTTACAGTTATCGGAGAAGTTGTTGGCGATGTTGATTGACCGCCTGCAGATGCAACAACAGCGCCATTGCTCATTGAATTAACTTTCACTGTAACTGCTGCTGCCCACGATGCAGTAGCTATCAACAAGCCGACGATTGTAACAAATATCTTCTGTATCTTATTCATAGTCATTCCCCCTCCTTATTTAATCACGATTTTCTTACCATTTACAATATATATTCCTTTGGTAGGATATAATACCCTTCGCCCATTCAGGTCGTAGTATACATTACCTCTTACCTCTTCCATCTTACTTATTCCATCGATAGAGGTAGTTTCATCGTCCAAGTCTAATCCTCTACTCAGACTGATGCTGGGAGAAGAGAACTGTGTCTTAGGAAGTTTTAAATAGCACTTGTTCGAGTCCAGACTTCCAGACTTGGTGCGTACAAACTGGTTTGACTTTAGTATCCAGTAGTCGTTGCTCGGATCGCTACTGGTTGCTGTTGCCATATCAAGATTTGAATCTGTTCCGATAAAGGCTGGATCGGGAGTTCCGTTTATGGTTGCAGATCCTGGGGATACCAGTTCTGGATAGAAACTCTGAGTGTCACCAGTACGATAAATCAACATCGGTACTCCTCTTAGAAGGTAGTTCTGCGACGTAGTTCCCACTTGAGTACTGGTAATAGAACTGACTGTATAGGCTTCTAATCCGGAAGGAACCCTCATTTCATACTGGTTGTAGTAATAAGTGGTCCAATTACTGCCTGTCCGCGTTATCTGTGGCCTGATTTGGTAGTTCACCGTCTTCGTACCTGTGTAGTTGCCTGTGAAGGTAATGGTAATAGGATATATATCCGGTGTTGTATAGTCGGTGAAAGTATAGACTCCCGTTCCATAGGCATAGGTGTAATCATTACCAGCTCCTTCTGTGAGTGTAGTGTTCCCATACTTAATAGTACTAATTTCAGCCTTCTGCACTCCACCACTGTAATTGAAATAGTCATGATCCAATGTAATGGAAAGTGTCACATCACTCAGGTTTTTCTGGCTAATAGTGAAGTTCTTGGGGGTGAAATCGATTGTATAGTTGCTGCCTGCTGTCAGGGTTCCGATATTGATGGCATAAGAACCCACATTTTCACCAGCGGCACGACCCAGTGCCCCTGAGATTTGGCCGCCAGAGCAAAGACCTGTGGCGGTATAAGTGAAGACTGGGTCGCTGGCACCATAGACCTTCGACTGGCCATCGTCTGCAGTAATAGTCAGATTCTTTTGAGTAATACTGAGCGTTGTGGAAATGATAGTACCTTTATATTTACCAATACCTGTAACTGTTGGAGTTGCACTAAATACATTTATCCAACTGTCTGTACTTGGAGAAATAGTATAGTCCTCGTTTATTGTTAATGTTGTACCACCATCCTTCAGAGTAAGAATATGTGGAGAGCCATCATATACTGTGCTTGCAGCCGTTCCGTCGAGCGTAAGAGAAAAGCTGCTGATGTCGGTGCGTGCAGCGAAGGTGGCATAAATGACAACATCGGAAGCAGGCATCGTGAAACTATAATCTCCTGCATAGCTATGTGCATGATCTGTATTGATGGCTATCGTCCCCCGTGTGGCAAAGCCCGGACCCGGAGCACGATTCCAACGACTTTCAGCACCGCCTAAGTCCATCACATACTCATACTCGAGTTTCTTTAAGTAATAGTCATTGCCAGACAATGCGATGGTCAGCGTAACGTTACTGCTGGCCGGGATGTCCGTTGAGTTTACCACCACTGGGCTACTATTATACGTAGCTGTGAATGTGGCACCAGCTCCACCATCACCCTCTTTGACTAAACCTGCAATCTTCCAGGCATATCCTCCCATGAATGTCAGGAGGCAAGCCATTGTGAATACTATTCTTTGTATCTTGTTCATAGTCATGTCCTCCTATTATTTAATCACGATTTTCTTACCATTATATATATATATACCTCCCTTGGTTGGATATAATACCCTTCGCCCACTGAGGTCGTAGTAATTGTCATTTTCAATTTTCAATTCTCCATTTTCAATTGACTTCAGGCCCGTCGTTCCGTCTCCCTCGCCAATCTCCAAGTAATCAGGTATTGCTCTTGCACCCGCTGTTGGATTTGCGATATAACAGCGATTAGCTGGCAACGTACCACTATAAGCTCTGTAGAATTTGTCACCTCGTAATACATAGATGGCAGTTTTGCCATCCATCAAGGCTTCATAGTCTCTTGCATCACCTTCTCCCTTACCGATATAATTTGGTGAACAATCACCTGGTTCGTCGCCTGTTGTCGCTTTTAAGTGATAAGTACCATTGCAATTTCCGCTTGATGCATATAGCAGTACAGGAGTGCCGGCTGGAATATAACCAATCGTTTCAATCGTTGTCGTACCCGATTCAAAGTTAACCACAGTTACTTTATTGGCTTGCAGACCTGAAGGAGTCACCAAAGGAACTGCATCGGAATTAAAATAGGTAGAATAATGTCCTGTAGCACCAGATATCGTCAATTCTCTGGTTATATTGAATGTCTGCGTTCCGATTACTCCCTCATAGTTATTTATTCCTGTGATGGTGACGATTGCTTGACCTATAGTGACATTATTACTGTATTCTACGGTATAGTCGATTCCTTGTACCAATGTATAGTCATCACCAGCGTTACTGATAACACTCGTAACATCGGGAGTTCTTTCCCAATCTGGATGGGCATCATCAAAATCGACATAATACTCATTATTATATTTAGATAAGTTAAGCGTAATCGTAGCATCTGACAACCTGATGGCTTTGATTCTACTGCTATAGCTACTCCAGTTGGCAGCTACCTGATAGTTTCCTACTAAACCATCCTTAACCATGATATATGGAGTAACAGTCGTTCTATCAAACATGTGTTCACCGCCTGTCGGCACTGAGCCATGATGGAGATAAACACGTTGCAGATTATTACAATAGTGGAAGGCATATGGAGCTATTGTTGTCGCCGTCGTTGGAATCTTGTATGTTGTTCCAGTCTTTTTTGCGGGGTAGTAGACTAATGTTGTCCTGTCACTATTAAACAATACACCATAATCTGCAGATTCCTCATCATTCGATGCACTAAAATTAGACCCACCACCAATAATTATCCCTTGCAGATGAGTATTAAAAGCAAAAGCTCCATCCGTAATGGTTGTGACTGTAGCAGGCAGGGTATAGTTGTCTCCTGTCTTTCCTGCTGGGTAGCAGATGAGGTTGGTCTTTCCATAATTATACAAGACATTTCCTTCTGCTTCGAACGAAGTTCCACCATTGACAGTCAAATTAGTCAACGACTGACAGTTTCCAAAGGCAAATGTACCAATGCTTGTTACCGTTGATGGTAAGTCTATTGTCGCCAGATTACTGCCAAAGAAAGCGTAATCACCGATATTGGTAACATTATTTGGAATATCAACAGCAGAATAACCATAGCTGCTCCAAGGCACAGTTGTCTGAACATAATTCGCCATCTGGTAATCGCTGGCATCTTTGGCAACAAACCTTAAAGTCGTTCCGTCAAGATAATACTTAATGTTCTTTTGAGTCGTAGCACCACAATAGCCTCCTCGCTTCCCTAGTCCTGTAATAGTCACTGCATGGTTGGGCATGGTAAATGTATATTCAGTAGAATATTCAGGATAAGAACTGAGCGTTCCATCTGTGTAATACAAACTGATAGGAACATATCCGCCATTAGATGCTTCCAGCCTTACCCTGACATATTCTCCTTCCACGGCTGTCATATTATTGTACCAGTCATTTTTAATGAATAGGTATAAACTATTGCCATTATCATTCCTGGTGATAGTATATGATGTGCCAAAAATAGCTTCTCCTGCACTATTCAGACCGATTCCTTTTCCTGTCTGGTTGGAGGTGAATTTGCTGGCATTGCCATTGCCGCTCAAGCCAGTTGTAAATACAAGGCGCGCGTCTTCAGTGGCAATACCGATAGCCTTGTCGTTTGAGTATGACAAACCGCCACTGATGGTGATCTGCTTTGTCGTTGCCAGATAGACATTATTGGCAGTGCTGCTTACTGTGTTGCTGGTGATTGTTGGCGAACCTTGTAAAGAGAAGGACGGTCCATTATGATAGATAGCACCACCATTTGTCGTAGCAGTGTTGTTCTGTATGCTTCCTCCTGAAACAATCAGCGTACCGCTATTGTATATCGCTCCACCATTTACAGCAGAGTTGCCAGTTAACGATCCGCCCGAAATGGTCGTGGTTCCAGTATTATATACTGCTCCACCGTTTCCTGTGGCACTATTCCCTGTTATCGTGCCGCCTTGGATATTCAGCGTACCGGCGTTGGTGATTGCACCGCCGTTTCCTGACACTTTGCCTCCTATGATTCTACCATTGCTCCCTGTATCCTTAATAGTCAGTGTACTACCAGTATTCACCTTAATGACATAGCCGTTGGCATCTGCATCTGCACTGCTTAGTCCCCTGTCGATGGTACGTCCCTTCAAGTCGAGTGTCACCGTTTTGGAATCATCGACTGTCAGATATTCACCGGCTGGCGCAGTGTAGTTTCTTGTCAGATTGATATCTCCTCCTGCAGCAAAAGCGGCCTTGAGTGCTGCCCAAGGTGTCATCAGCGTTGCTTCGTTAGCGCTAAGGGCTACTATATAAGTAGAATTGTCGGATGCAAATTTCGCAATAGTACCGTATGTGTTAAGACCGCTGGTGAAGGTTCCTGGTGTTTGCATGGTGATACCGATATTGCCGTCTGTTCCGTTCAACGTGCCGTTCAGCGTGATGGTGGCATGACCACCAGGTAGGTAGATATTCCCACCTGTATTATTCTTGACCGTTGGGGCACCACTCATCTGTAATGTTCCTCCGTTATAGATACCACCACCAGTAGCAGCGATATTACCTGTGATACTTCCGCCAGAAAGAACGAGGGTACCTTCGTTAAGGATACCACCGCCATTGCCCGTGTTGTTTCCACCAGTGATAGTGCCTGTGCCTGCAATCGTCAGTGTGTGTCCGCTTGCCACTTTAATGACATAACCATCAACGATAGCAGTTGCTAAACTTCTGTTGATGGTATATGTATTCAGGTTCAGGGTTATGTCGCTGTTGACGGACAGATACGTGTCATCATATCCTGCAATGGGCACATAGTTCCGATCCAGATTAATTGTTCCTCCTGCATCTAACAGATTGTTGAGTTTTGCCCAGAAGGTCCACAACTTTGCTTCACCTGTGGCATCGGCAGTCTGGAACCTGTTATCGTCAGACTCGAATTTGTTATAGTCGCCAGCATATGAGTTTAATCCTGTAGTAAAGACGCCAACACCGTCAGCCATTGTAACACCGATGGTGGTAGTGTTACTCAAATCTCCATTGATAGTAATCTGCTTTCCTGAAGCCAGATAAATGTTGTTGGCGGTCGATGATTTTTGGTTTCCACTGATAGAAGGGGCACCACTGATATTCAGTGTTCCATTATAATGATAGATACCACCACCATTCGTCGTGGCTGTATTACTGCTGATGTTTCCTGCTGAGATAGTCAGTGTACCACTATTATAGATGGCGCCACCTTGTGCAGCAGAGTTGTTGGTTAAAGAGCCTCCAGAAATCGTCGTAGTACCAGTATTGAAGATAGCACCGCCATTGGCTGTCGCACTATTACCTGTAAAGGTGCCGCCTTGAATATCCAAAGTACCAGCATTAATGACGGCACCGCCATTTCCAGATACTTTACCACCTGTGATGGTACCAGTGCCAGTGATGGTTAAACTATTTAAGTTGTTAATAACACAACCATTTGCTTGTGCTGCCGAACTGCTTAAACCACGATTAAGGGTGTGACCATTCAGGTCGAGTGTCAGGGATTTCCCCGCTGGTACCGTCAGACATTCATCGGATGCTGTGCCAACATAGTCTTTGTCCAGTGTGATTGTTCCGCCTAAGGCAAAGCGTTTGACCAACACAGGCCAATGCCTTTGGAATGATGCTTCGCCAGTTGCTGAATCATCAAAATATGGATCGTAATTGCCGTCGTCTGACTTAAAATACTTCCAACCATTGGTACTATAAGTAGTGAGGTTTTGGGTAAAGACGCCTATTGTTTGCATCTTAATACCAATATCTCCTTCATTTCCATTCAATGCACCATTGATGGTTATTCTTTTTCCTGTTGGAAGGAAAATATCACCATAATCGTTGTTTTTTACAATAGGATTGCCTGAGAGGGTCAATGTTGCTGTTGCATTAGCAGTATTATATATTCCAGCACTTAAACTGTTGGTAGTATTATTGTGGTTGTTAGTAATGCTTCCACCTGTTAGTGTTATATTTCCGTCATTGTAGATTCCACCCGCATTATGGGCATGATTGTTGGTGATAACACCACCGCTGATGGTTAAAGAGGCGTTTGCGGCATTGTAGATAGCCCCGCCATATCCTTGAGTAGAGTTTTCTAATTGGGCATTATTTCCTGTAATAGTTCCTCCCTCAATAACCAATGTTCCGCTATTATAGATGCCTGCTCCGCAGCCAGGATGCAAGCTTCCACCAGTTATTTGACCAGCGTCGTTTCCACTACTATCTGTTATTGTTAAACTGCCAGTCGAAGTTACCTCTATAATACGACTATAATAGTAAGTTCCAGGATTTACAGTAAGAGTACGTCCTGCGAGATCCAAATGAACTGGATTTGCTGTTACTACAAATTGAGTGTTTTGCCTTGTAATGGTTTGATTAAGTTGGGCGTAGCCACCATTTGCGAATACCCAATCTAATTCAGCAGCATTAGTAACTATATAGGGGTCTCCTGAAGTTCCAGCACCTGAAGACGGTTGAGTCGCTTGTCCCCATACCCCTGTTGGGAGAAGGGTAGCGGCTAGAATGAGAAATAATTTAGTAGTGAATCTTATCATTTTCATCTTATTTTTATTATTTTTGGTGTAAAGTTAGGAGAAAATGACGGAAGAGGGACTAACAATTCTTGAAAATTGACTAACATTTCGTGAATTAAGAGTAAAATTAAGCCATTTTGGAGGCGGAAAAGACTAACATTTCTTGTTTTTGTAAGTAATTTGCAATAATTGTTAGTCCGTTGAATGGATGATTTTATTACCTTTGCAGTGTGAATGATAAATTAAG
>Ga0256407_10004080_pt1 | contig 24836 bp, 10 predicted proteins | sample RumenRJG_04DNA_FD_193489 | JGI IMG/M metagenome (GOLD analysis project Ga0256407, IMG submission 193489) | Bovine rumen microbial communities from Lethbridge, Alberta, Canada - RJG_04 | ecosystem: Host-associated > Mammals > Digestive system > Stomach > Rumen | place: Canada: Alberta... | reverse complement strand
TATATTGTTTTTTGCGCCTGTTTCATTTTTTTTCCTTATCTTTGCAGCCGAATATCGATATTATTTCTTATTTTTATTATAACTAAAACAAACAAATTATGAAAAAAAGACTACTTTTAGTGGGAATTGCCATGCTGAGCGTAGTTAGTTCGTTTGCCTATAATGTGGGCGACTACATCTACACACGTAATGGCCGATTCAAGGTAACAGGAGCTAACCTGATTACTAACGGTGACTTTAAGGAGGGACTGAAGGACTGGATGAAGGCCGACCTGACTGAGTTTGACGAAGGGCAGACATGGTATTCCATTAAGGAGTTCGAAGGTCCCGATGGAATGCCTTGCATTGAGGTGGCTGAGGCTAATTCAAAAAACTTTCAGGATAACTGGGTGAATAATCAGGCTTCGATGGCTGCTTCTACCAACTTGTTCCGATATGTTCCCGTTGAGGCCAATCAGAACTATGTTGTGACTTATAAGGTGCGCATGAGCGATGAGACGCTTCAGGCCACTGCTATTTGTCCTTACAATGGTCGCAGCACAAACTATCAGGCGTTCTATTTCAAGCCAAAGTCTACTCTTGTTGACGAAGTGGATACTCCTACTGACCCAGCAACATTCTATAATGTTCCAGGCTCAAAGGAAACTATCTCAAATGCTTCAGAGGTTGCCAATGGTGAGTGGCAGGAACTGTCGTACAGCTATTCTCCTACCGAGGATGGTTATATTTGTATGTTCTTCGGTAATTTGGTGGCTAATGAATGTTTTGGTGACTTTGGCGTTTATCCCGCATCCGAGGTTTCTGACGATCGTGGTGTGAAGGATGCCTTGGCTCAGGTGGAATTCTATATAGCTAATAAAGATCTGCTGCCAAACGAACAGGAGACCCTTGAAGGTATTAAGGAGATGTTGGAGGGATATCTGGCCAATGAGAGTAAGGACGAGGTGAATGGTTTCTTGCTGGGACTTAATACCAACAATGATGAGACCGACCCATTTAAATTCTTCTTGGATGCCAACACCGTTGACCTGGCTCAGGACAAATACGTAAAGAACTTCTATAATGGCGGTACAAGCTGGACTGCTACTGGTGGCAACTGGGGTACTGCCAGTGCCAAGGGCAACTTCAATACTCAGTATGTGAACCAGTATATGAAGCAGCCAGGAAAGAATTCTACGGCTTTGGCTGTTGGTGACTACTATCAGACTTTTGATCTGCCTGCCGGTAAGTATCTGTTTGTGGTTCAGGCCCAGGCTTACAAATTTATTGCTGACGGTTCTGGTGGCTCTTCCAACTATGAGATTCCCCGCTATGACCATGTGAACGGTCTTCGTGCTTTCGTAGGCAACGACTCTATCAATATGGATGACGTGCCCTCCGACCGTGGTAAGATTTACATGAAGATTCTCGATGTTGAAGCAGGCGTGAAGAATATCGGTTTCCACTCTCCTGGCGGTGATGTGCTCGGTATGGGCGGTGACCATCGCTTCGATGGTTTGCAGATTCGCTATATTGGCACCCAGGCCGATTTGGATGCTTATGTATGGAAGGCAAAGGTGATTGAGAAGTTGGATTTGTTCCAGCAGGGCATTGACGCAGCACAGGCTGTTTACGACAGTGAAGACTATATCTTCGAGAAGACTCAGTTCGGTGCTTCTATTGCATGGGCTAAAGAGCAGCACAGCACTTTGACTGCTTATACAGAGGACAACTATAACGAACTCGTTCTGGCTCACGATTCTATCGACAAGGCTCGTCGTGCTTATGTTGCTATTAACATGGAGTATACTCAGTTGAAGAAAGATGTAGTATTAGCAGCCAGCAAGATTACTGAAGATCGTCCGGAGGCTGTAGAGACTTTGAACGGCGTTATTGCTGAGGCTAATGGATATATTGCTGCTCAGACCGAGACCAGCCGCGACTCTTTGGCTCTTGTTGAGAACAGTGCCAAGGTGTTGAAGGCAGGTGAGGATTATCTGATTGCCAATGCCCGCTATGCTACACCGGCAGACATGTTCTATTCGTTGAGGAACAACACGTTCCAGAATGGCTTCACTGCATGGGAGGACAATAGTGGCACGGGTTCAAAAGATTGGCGTACACAGGCCAACGAAAGGTTCACTGAAGGCTATTGTGTATACTATAACCGCGGTGACGGTCAGAACGACCACCGTTATATCTTCCAGTACGTGCCCATTACCAAGACGGGTGTCTATGAATTTGAAGCTGAATGTGCTGTGCACAAAGGAGCATCTACAGGCATTAACGACACTGATACATGGCTCTATGTTGGCAATGATTCAGTGATGGTGTCTACCAGTGGTGTGAATAAGAGTCAGACTCTTGGCGATGTTGCCAAGTTCAAGGTTCGCACCGTTATCAACGAGATTCCAGAAAACGGAGTCCTTCGTGTAGGTCTTGATCGTAAGGGCACTATCCAGTTGGGTATTGTTTATATGGGTTCTACTCACGTGTATTATAGTGGTGACTATGCCACCTATCTGGCCGACTCTATGGGTGTTGCCCTGCAGCCTGCTAAGGATTCTTTGCTGAAAGAGGTAGCTGCTGCTCAGGCCCTGCTCGACGAGGCTCGCAATCCTAAGAACGTGGACACAACACCGTTCAGCAGTGCTATCGGCACAGCCCGCAACATTGCCCAGAGCACTACCTCTACCTTCCAGCAGGTTGATGAGCAGTTCGGTGCCCTGGCTCAGGCAAAGGAGACCTTCGTATTCAGTGGTGTTTATCCTGCCAAGGGTAAGTTCTACGATCACACTAAGCTGTTGAAGAACATTACTTTCGACGACGCTGAGAAACCATTCGATAACTGGGTATGCGACTCTATCGCTGATGAGGTGAAGGTTGCTGACTCGTTCAACAATCTGGCAGGTACTCCTGGTTATCTCTGGTCGTTCCATCGTTCTGCCGCCGGCATGAGCCGTAGTGCAAATATCCATCAGGATGTAACGGGTCTGTTGGAGGGAACGTATGCTTTCGCTGCCAATGCTGTCTATCGCTATGCATGGCGCGAGGAGTGGATTGCTTCAGAGTATGAGGCTGAGAATACATGGTTCAAGATGGTGACCAATACCGACACTGTGGCTCTGAGGGGCTTTATGGCCGAGGGTGCACAACTGGTAGACGAGACAAACACTAAGAGTAATCTGGTTTATCCCAACGGTGCTACCATCTCTGTTTACAGCACTCGCCATCATGGAGATGCCAACGGCGCACCTGCTATGATTGCTTTGTTCAACAGTGGCCTGTTCCTCACTCAGTGTCCCGTTGACGTTGCCGCTGACGGCAAGGCTACCGTAGGTCTCTTGGTGGAGAACTGCCCAGACAATAGTGCAGTGATGGCTTACAACCTTGGTTTGCGCTTCTATGGTGATCGTGAAGGCTACAATGAGTTTGTGACTACCGGCGTTGAGTCTGTTCCAACGGTTGAACGTGTCAACAATGGTGCTATTTATAACCTCCGTGGTCAGCGCGTTGAGAACCCCGTTCGCGGTCTCTACATTGTGAACGGTAAGAAGTATTTGGTTAAATAAATAATAGTTTAATCATTAATACAAGTCATCGGGGGTGCCGTTCCGGCATCCCCGATTTTAAATTCTGGCCAGAATTTATAAAATTTTGGCCAGAATTTTAAAAATAATGGCCATTATTTGTTTTGAAATTATAGCCATAATTTTGTCGATTATAGCTATAATTCGGTTAATTATAGCTATAATCTATTCCCGACTATGATGGATGATGTCCATCATGTCCAAAAATGACGGACAAAAGTCAATAATTATGGATGCTTTTTCTTGGCCGTTTGCTTTTTTTTTACTTATTTTGCACTTTGAAAACCGAAGCGACTACTGATTATCTTGAAATAAAACAAATTATTAGCTAATAGTATCTATGAAAAAAGTCTTTTTCTGTGTCTCTCTCGTATTGTCGGGATTGATGACCTCTTGCGTGGAAAAGCACGAACTAGTAGATGAAGACTCGATGCCAAGTTGGCTTGGAGGAAGTATCTACAGTGAGTTGCGAAATCCGAGCAGTGGACAGCTGAAAGGTACGTTTTCTACGTATTTGCAGTTGATCAATGACCTGGGCTATACGGAGGAACTTAATCGTACGGGCAGTGTGACCGTGTTCCCTGCCAACGATGATGCCTTTACTCGTTTTTTCCAAACTCAGACCGATTGGAAGAAAGGTGACGGTTCTTATGTGCGTAGCTATTCCGACCTCTCGGAAGCTCAAAAGAAGCAGCTGCTGCTTTCTTCAATGCTGGGTAATGCCCTGCTGACGAATATGCTGAGCAACATCCAGTCAGGCAATACCACAGAGCCCGGTCGTGTCATGAAGCACGAGACCCGTATGGGCTTGGTTGACTCTGTCACCACTTATCCGCTGAATACGGCGGCATCCGTTTATCCCAACAACCCCTTCTGGACTGGTTTTACCAAGGGCGTAAGCGTTGTTGCCGACGGCACAACCCCGATGATGATTCATTTCACGCCCGAGTTCATGACCAACAACACCATTACCACCGATGGTAGCAACAGCGACTTTGCCATTCTGATGGGCGGTGACTATCAGGAGGGCGACTGCTATGTGTATCGCAACCGTATTGTCACGCCCAACGTGACCTGTCAGAACGGCTACATCCATCAGGTGGAGAACGTGGTGGTGCCGCCAGGCAATATGGCACAGATGATGAAGAACGCCGGTGACCTGACCATTATCAGTCACCTTTTCGACCGTTTTGCCGTGCCTTACTACGACAAGTCGAAGGAGTCGGCCACGAGTGTGACGAAAAGTCCTACGAAGTTGTATCACGACTGGTATGCAGCCCAGCAGGAGGCCGGTCATGACATGACGGGTATCCTGAATCCCGACACCATCTATGAGGTGCGTTATCTGAGCGAGCAGTCGCAAGGCAACACGCACTTCAATAACGACGGCAAGGCCGATAAGGAATTGGAACTGACGTTCGATCCGGGATGGAACGGCTATTATTTCGGCAATTCCGAACTGAGCGATATCGGTGCGTTGTTTATCCCCAACGACGAGGTGTTTGCCGACTATTTCATCAACGGCGCCGGCAAGTCGCTGATGGACCGCTACGCACAGTATCTGCCAGTGACGCGCGACAATCTGTTTCAGAATCTGGATTGCATCGATCATGTGGTGGTCAAGAAACTCTTGTCTAATATGATGCAGCTCTCGTTCGTTGGCTCCGTGCCCAGTAAGTTCGCTAAGATAGTGGATTTGGAAAGTGGCGACTTCATGGGTCTCGAACCCGCCGATATGGTGAAGGATGCCAACGGTAACTATGACGTGCGTATCGCCAACAATGGCGTCATCTATGTGCTGAAGCGTGTGCTGAGCCCCAACAGCTATGTGGCTGTATCGGCACCGACGCTGTTCAATGATAACATGAAGGTCATCAAGTGGATGATAGAAAACAAGTCGATGAACGGCTCGTCGGTGAATCCCTATTCGCTAAACCTCGACTTCTATGCCTATCTGTTGGCAATGAAGGCCAACTTCGCCCTGTTCCTGCCTACCGATGATGCCTTTGACACCTATCTGGTAGACCCCGCCTCGTTGGTTCAGGACCAACCCTATGCCCTGCATTTCTATAGCAACGGCCGTACGGTGGAGCCTACAATATCGGCTTCAGTATGGGCCTACGATCCCGATACCCATGTGGTAAGCGACTCGCTTGGCGAGTTGCGACTGGCCGACAAGGACAAGATGTATCTGGTGCGCAGCCTGCTGGCCGACCAGATGAACTATTGCACTATAGTGCTGCCTACAGGCAAGACACTGGGTGACAACCGTTTCTATAAGACCAAGCATGGTGGCGAGGTGATCATCAGCGGCGACAAAGCCAGCGACCTGATGGGCGGCACGGTGAGCAGTGGTGCGCAGATTGGTAATATCACCTCTGGCGGAACAACCTCTGCAGGCCTGCCCGCTTCCCAGATAGTGACACCCTACACCCAGGAAAACGGTCACAGCTATTCCATCGACCACCTGATAGCACCGCCCACGCAGAGTGTCTATTCGGTGCTGAAGAACACACCTCAGTTCTCTAAGTTCTTCGAAATCTGCGAGGGGCTGAGCGATGAGAACCTGCTGAAGTGGGCTCTCGACTTCGACGTGGCAGAGGGCGCTTCGCTGTCGGACCAGCAGCAGCGCGAACTGAACAACTATCGCGTGTTCAGTGACGAGGGCGGCAACTGGCTCGACCGCAATGTGCGCTTCCTGAATATGTACAACTATACGGTCTACGTGCCTAACAATGCCGCTGTCACCAAGGCCCAGGAAGACTACGGACTGCCTTTGTGGAGCGAGGTGCTGACCATCTATTCCAATGACATACAGTATGACCTGGCCGATCCTACATCGAAACGCATCGTTCGCGAGATGCTGGTGGCCCTGAGCGATTTCGTGCGTTATCATTTCCAGAATACCTCTGTCTATGCTGACAATGAGGTAGATACCAACAACTATCCCACCTTCCTCGTCAATGGCGACCAGATCAACATGACACTTGGCGTTAGTGGCGGCAACGGCAAACTGGTGGTTGAAGATGCTACAGGCGAATCGATAACAGTGAGTGCTGACGGCGGCCTCCAGGTCAATGTGATGGCCCGCGACTATGTGTTCAGCGGCAACCCCAGTGAGGCAAGTTATACGAGGCCCGTATACTCGACTTCCTCATCGTTTGCTGCTATCCACGAGATTGACAAGCCCCTTATATATAATAAGGTGAAAGACCTGAGTAAGGGCGTGAAATAGCAATGAAGAAAAAAATGAAGACTATGTCAAGAATACAACTATTGCTGACAGCAGTTCTGCTTGTCATGTGTCAGGCAGTGATGGCACAGGGACACCGTGTCTCAGGTACTGTGGTGGATGCCTTTGGTCCCGTGATGGGTGCCAACGTCACCGAGCGCGATGCCAATAATCGTATCGTAACGGCTGCGGTGACCGATATCAACGGTAATTACTCAATGGTAATTGCGAATCCTAAGAACAAACTTGTGGCCTCGTTTGTAGGTAACTCTCCTCAGGCCAAGTCGATAGGCTCGCAGACGAAGATCAACTTCAATATGCAGGCACAGACGCAGATCAAGGAAGTTACCGTCGTCTCGAAACGCCGTACAGACGTGGGAGGACTGGGTATTCCCAAGCGCGAGATGTCGGTAGCTACGCAGACCATGGACTTCTCTGAGGTCGAGGGTATGTCGTTTGCTTCTGCCGGTGAGGCCCTGCAGGGTCAGATTGCCGGTCTGGACATCGTGGCCGGTTCAGGTAATGCCGGTGCCGGCACGCAGATGCGCTTGCGTGGTGTATCGTCAATCAACGGCGACAAGGAGCCACTTATCGTGCTCGACGGCCAAATCTTTGATGCGCCAGACTTTGATGCCGCCAATGCCACCGAGGAAGACTACTCTTCGCTGCTCTCTATCAACGTAGAGGATATTGCATCTATCACGGTTCTGAAGGATGCTGCCTCTACGGCTGTGTGGGGTTCCCAGGGTGCCAATGGCGTCATTGAGATCAAGACCAAGCGCGGTGCGCGAGGCAAGACCAAGGTGAACTACAGCTATAAGTTTACAGGCACCTGGCAGCCCACGGCCTATAAACTGCTCAACGGTGACCAGTATACCATGATGCTGAAAGAGGAACTGTACAACCAGGCCCAGGATCCTACCTCCACGTCGTCGGTCTATGAGTTGAACTACGACAAGGCGAACCATCCTGGTGACTGGGAAAACTGGAATAATAATACCGACTGGGTAGACGCTGTCACGCAGTTTGGTCAGCGCCATGAGCACAATATCCAGATCTCAGGTGGTGGTGAGAAGGCTACGTTCCGTATCTCTGCCGGTTACAACACGGAGAAATATACCATCATCAAGCAGTCGAAGAATATGTTCACCACGCGTATGGCCCTCGACTATAACGTGAGTGATCGTATCAAGTTCCGTGCTACGTTCCCCTTCACCTATACCAACTTCAACAAGAACTACAGCGACCTGTTGCCTATCGCACAGAAAATGGCTCCAAATATGAGTATCTACCGCCAGGATGCCGATGGCAACGATACCCACGAGTACTATATTATGAACTCCAGCACCGAGGGCCGTAACCGCTCTTCCGACCGCATGAGCTCCATCCGTGCGCTGGGTAATCCCGTGGCTATTGCCAATCTGGCTTGGCGTGAAGACAATACCTATCGTGTGAATCCTGACTTCCAGATTGTCTACGAGCTGATGGGCAAGGAAGAAGGCAAGCACCGGCTTACCTATACCGGTGATGTCTATATTGACATATATGCCCGTAGCACCCCAGCCTTCTATCCGGCCGAGCTGACCAAGGTCAACTATAACGGTTCCACCTATAACCACTCTTATAATCTGGAGAGCAACCGCACCAGCTTCACCATCAAGAACGACGTGAAGTTCGTGCCTCATTTCAAGAACGAGGACTGGAGCGCCATGGGACTGTTGCGCTATGAGATGCAGTTGTGGAACAGCAACCAGCAGACCGAGGGCGACTATATCCTGCCTAATGGCATTGAAGTGGCTACAGCAGGAGCTTATCCTGTGTCAGGCGAAACGTCGACATCAACGAGTGAAGGCCGTTCGCAGAAAGTCACTTTCAACAGCCATTTCTCCTATAAGAGCAAATATTCGCTCGGTATTACAGTGGTGGCCGACGGCAACTCCAGTTTCGGTCCGAAGAACAAGTGGGCCTATTCATATGGTCTCTCAGGTCGATGGAACATCATCGACGAACCATTCATGCAGTGGAGCCGCAAATGGCTTTCCATGTTGGCCTTCAGCCCAGGCTGGGGACAGCGTGGTAAGGCACCTGGAAACACCACTTCGTTCTACGAACTCTATGTGATGAACAGCAGCAACTATGGTCCGGCAACGGGAAGTGTATCGGCTTATCCTGTAGGCTACCTGTCGAAGATGCGTATCGACGACCTGAAGCGTGAGACAAAGACGGGTATCAACCTGAAAACTGACGTGGGCTTGTTCAACGACCGTATCGAGGCGGAAATCTCTTACTATAACGAGAAGACCACCGACCTGATGATGAATAATGTCAAGATTCCTTCATCTTCCGGCTATTCCATCCAAAGTGTTGCCAATGTTGGCGCCATGACTAATGAGGGATGGGAAATGAGCCTGAATTTCAACAATATCATCAAGGTGGGCAAATTCTCGATGAGTGCGAAGTTCAATATGCAGCAGAACTATAACGAGGTGACCGAGATGGACGAGCGTGTGCTGGCTGGTATCAATACCGATTGGAGCGCAGGCAACGGCATCTATCTGCCACGTGTGCAGGTGGGAAATCCTCTGGGTTCAATCTATGGCTACCGTTATAAGGGCGTCTACCAGTATGGCTACGAAGGTGCAGTGGACCTTTGCACTAAAGCAGGTGAACAGGCTGTCAAGAACAACCAGAGTTTCAACAATGAGACCTGGTATAATCAGTGGCTCTCTGAAGGTCATACTGCTCCTTTTGCCCTTGACGAGCAGGGACGAGTGCTGATGAATTCTGACGGCACACCCAAGCACATGGTCTATGATTATGATGGTGTGAACTACCAGTTCCGTGGAGGTGACGCCATCTACGAGGATATCAACCACGACGGAGATATCAATCAGTTGGATGTGGTCTATCTGGGCAACTCGCTGCCAAAGTTTGACGGTGGCTTCGGCTTCACGTTCAAATACGACAGATGGAAGCTCACCACACAATTCACCATGCGACTCGGATACAAGGTAGTAAACGCTGCGCGTATGGAACTGGAGAAGATGTCGACCACCTACAACCAGACGGCTACCGTCAACTACCGCTGGCGTAAGGATGGCGACGAAACACCTATACCGCGTGCTCTCTATGGTGACAACTCGGCCTACAACTGGCTGGGAAGCGACCGTTACGTGGAGGATGGCTCGTTCTTGCGCTTCAACTATGCGCAGCTGTCGTATGATGCTCCGACGAAATGGGTGAAGTCAGTAGGATTGAGCAGCCTGAAGGTCTATGTGTCGGCCAACAACCTGTATTGCTGGACTAAGTACAGCGGTGCAGAGCCAGAACGTAGCAGTGAGACATGGAAGTGGGCTACCGATGCCGGTAAGACGGCCCGTCCGCGCACCATGACAGTAGGTATTAATCTGGGACTTTAAGCATTACGACACAAACATAAAAAAGAATATGACTATGAAGAAATATATATTGTTTGCTCTGGCCGGTCTGTCGCTGACGTCCTGTCTTGATACGGAGGTGCTGCCCAAAGACCAGATTACTGGCGATGACTTCTGGCAGAACAAAGAGCAGGTTTCGCAGATGGTGGCAGGTGCCTATAAGACCATGTGCGACGAGGATGTGGTGGAGCGCTTCATCGTCTGGGGCGATTTTCGTTCCGATGAACTGACGGCACTCACAGACCCCCTGAACAACACCAAGGAGAACGACCTGAAGAAATTAGATCTGGGCAACGTAGACTATAATTGCACCTATTCTAACTGGGAAAAACTCTATCAGGTCATCAACCGCTGTAACATTGTGCTGAGCAAGGCTGGTGGCGTCGTGGCAAAGGATCCCAATTACAACCAGTCGACATACAATACCGATGAGTCGCAGATGAAAGCCCTGCGCGCACTGTGTTATTTTTACCTGGTACGTGCCTTCCGCGACGTACCTTATCAGGCTACGGCCGTCATCAACAGCAGCGAGGTGGAGGCACTACAGCAACTGGCTCCCGACTCAGTATTGACACTCTGTATCAACGACCTCAAAGATGCACTGCAGCATCCGCTGAGCTCAGAATCGACTTCTGCGGGCTGGCGAAACACGGGTCTCATTACCAAGAATGCCATCAACGCTATCCTGGCCGACATCTATCTATGGCGTGCCTCGGTGCACCGTAGTACTGCCGACTATCAGCAGGCCATTGCATATTGTGATGCAGTGATTGATGCCAAGAAAGCACAGTACATGAATGATGACAATACATCATCAACGGGTGGCAGCCGCCGCCCGGGTGGGAATAACTTCGTGGAGAACAGCGACTATCCGCTGATTGTCGGTGAAGAGGCCTACGAGCGAATCTTTATCGACGGCAACTCGGCAGAGAGCATCTTTGAGATTCAACTCGATGGTCAGAACAGCAAGAACACGGCTTTGTTTAATTGCTATTGGAGCATTGGCGGACGTGCTTTCGGACTGATGAAAGTGCCCCGTGGCATCTTCGGTACAACCACCAATTCCATCAGTATCTATACCAGTGAGTTCGACTACCGTTTCTATGAGAATTGCTTCAATGTGAACTCTACTACCGATGTTACCAATATGGATGTGAGGAAGATGGTGGATATGACAACTACCAACAATAGTGAGACCACCCGCAACCCGGTGACGATGTCGACCAGTTCGCACCCCTACTCGGCAATTGGTAGAAGCGTTTCAACTCAGCAATACAAGCAGAACTGGATTGTCTACCGTCTGACCGACATTATGCTGATGAAGGCAGAAGCATTGGTGCAGCTGGGCGACGCCACATCGCTCGACGATGCGTTTAATCTGGTCTATGAAGTTAACCGCCGCGCCATGTCAGACAAGTCGAAGGCTGTGACTAAGGATGGACTCGTGTCGCAGGAAGACTATGAACTGCTCGTGATGAACGAACGCCAGCGCGAACTCTGTTTCGAGGGCAAGCGCTGGTTCGACTTGCTGCGCTATAACTATCGCCATACCGCCAATCCCGCACAGTGGGACAAGACACTCTATCAGATTGCCGTTGAAAAGGGTATGGGTACGAATCACTCGGGCAATACGAAGAAAGACATCTACTTCGAACCCAACTATGCCCAGTTTACGGCCATCCTTCAACGTAAATACACTGAGGGCGGTTCTGCCATCTTAGGGAAGATGGCCACCGAGGCACATCTTTATCTGCCCATATTGAATGCTCAGGTTCAGGTAACCCCGCTGCTTCATCAGAATCCGGTTTACGATGCTGAAGATATCTATGTAAAAAATTAATCATAATGACTACGTGTTATGAAAAAGAATATATTTAAAACACTCGTTGTAACGGTCTATGGCTTCGTGGTGACTGCCGCTGTGCTGATGACTTCATGTCAGGCAGAGCCCGATGACTCCAACCTGTATGTGTTCAAGGGCGAGACCATCAGCGATTTTATTGCCAATAATGATTCGGCATTCAGCAGCTTCAGGTATATCATTACCAAGTGCGGCTACGACCGGATATTGAGCTCTTACGGCACTTATACATGCTTCCTGCCCACCAATGAGGCAGTAAACCACTATATTGACAGCCTGTATAAGGATTCAGAAGCCATCATAGAACATAATGGCATGACGGAGAACTCGCTGGAAGGTATGCCTGACAGTCTGTGCCGCGACATCACGTTGTTTCATCTGCTCAACACCAAGGTGCTGACGGTGGATATGGGAATAGGAAAGACGCTGACATCGATGCAGGGCCGACAGATCAATACTGGTATCAGCAATTCGTATAATGTGCTGAACGAAGGTGCCGCCATCACCATGAAAGACTATGAAGTGGTGAACGGTGTGGTGCATGTGATAGACAAGGTGATTCCCCGCTCCAACCGACTGGTAAGCGGCGAGATGGAGAAGATGGAAGGTTTTACGCTGTTCAACCAGTTGCTGCGTGCCACCCATATCGATGAACTGCTCACTGAGACAGAGAAGAAACAAACCTTCGACGAATTGCCAACCGTCATACCAGGTGAGGACGGTGCAACCTCATATTGGATTACCAAGACGCCTTCAAAGATCAAATACACTATCTTTGCAGAGAGCGACGAAGTCTTTAAGGCACATGGCATCAACTCGTTGGAGCAGTTGCACGACAGTGTCAATAAGTGGTATCAGTATGCTGCCAACAGCAAGAACGATGCACAGCATCCAGGATGGTACGACTATGCACGCGACCAGAAGGTGACCATCAGCACCGGCATAGACTTTGAGAACCCGTGGAACACGCTGAATATGTTCGCGCGCTATCATATCCTGGCTTTTGGCGTGGCCAAGAACGTGATGCTGCTCGACCAGTGTGTCTATGATAAGGATGGCTGGAACGGTGACTACTTCGACTATTATGAGACCATGCTGCCCAACACCCTATTGAAGGTGTGGCGCGTGAAGACGTTCCAGGGCATGACAGTGAACAAAACGTATCTGAACCGCTATGTGACTAACAATACCCTGACCGACGGGGTGGAGAATATAGGCTCTAACGAGATGCACAAATTGGTGTATGAAGGCAATGAGGTGGATGTCGACGGTATGCGTGAGCCTCTCAATGGCTATATCTATCCGTTGAGTGATATCCTGGTCTATAATGCTCAGGTACCCAACGGCGTGCTGCGCGAGCGTATGCGCTTCGATGTGTTGTCGCTGCTACCAGAGGTGATGAGCTCCAATTTCCGTGGAATGTTTGTAGCCGACCTGCAGTCAGTGAGCAACGAGACGGGCAGGAGCCGTGTACGCTTCCCTGTAGATTATTTTGACAATGTGGTGGTGTATAACGGTAATAAGACACGTATCGATATGAATATCATTGCTGATCCGGGTACCAACTCATTCCTTCTGTATAAGGGCGACTCGTTCCAGGGAAAGGGAGTCTATGACCTGGCTATTAAGTTGCCGCCGGTTCCCGAGGGACTTTATGAACTGCGTGTCGCTGCCACTAACTTTGGTAACCGTGGATCCATGATGCAGTTCTACCTTGGTACAAGCAGTGACCTGCGTGATATGAAAGCCATTGACATCCCTATCGACCTGCGTATGCCTACTACAATCTCAGAGGATGATCCCCGACTGGCTGATATCGGATATTGCCCTGTCAATGATGAAGAGAATTATCCGGAGGCCTATGCCGACCGTGGCGTGGAGAGCGACAAAGTGATGCGCACACATAGCTATATGCGCGATGCTTTGTCGATAGTGAAAGAGAGTGATGGAAGTACGGCCAAACCGCGTGGATTCAATGCCCGTTACATTGCCTATCAGTTGCGTCGTATCCTACTGAAAGACAACTTCAAACAGGGTGAGTACTGGCTGCGCATGAAGACTGTGCTTCCCAAATACGACGACCGCAAGTATCAGCTTGACTATATTGAACTGGTGCCGGTATCGGTCTACGACAATGGTGTCTATATGGAAGATATGTATTAATATAGTAAAGACATGTTGATGATATGAAGCGAAATAAATATATATATGGTGTGATGGCAGTTGCTGCACTGACGGCAACATTATCGTGCACCGACTTTGACGACTACAACTCTGCCTTCGACGGCAGCAGTGACAATCTGGGAACAAAGGCAACACAGACCCTTTGGGCCAATATCTCGTCGCAGCAGAACCTGTCGCAGTTCTCAGAAGTACTGAAAAAGACAGGCTTCGACAAACAACTCGACGGCACCAGGTTCTATACTGTATGGGCACCGGAAAACGGAACCTTCAACTACGACTCATTGATGGCTGTCGACAGTACAGCCATGATGGACCGCTTTGTCCAGAACCATGTGGCAAACTTCAACTTCCCGGTAACAGAGAGTACTTTCAACGAGCGTGTACATATGTTGAACAACAAGTCGTATACGTTTGAAGGCACTGCCAACGGAACTACCTTCGACGGTATCAAGGTTGATCAGGCCAATATCCCTGGCATCAACGGCACTATGCATTCACTCAGTAACGGCGCTGTAGCCTTCCTGCCGAGTCTGTATGAGTATGTGCTCGACACAGTCGAGGCCAAGACGGCATCGTTTGACTCTATCAGTGCCTATCTGTTTGCAAAAGAAGAGCGCAAACCCGACTATACAAAGAGTATAGAGGGACCTATCGACGAGAACGGTAACCAGACCTATAGCTACATCGTATATAATGTGGTGAACCCATTGGTGGGGGCCACTGAAGGACGTAGCGTAAACAGCGTCAATGCCCGATGGGATATAGAGGACAGTACCTTCACCGTGGTGGTGCCAACCAATAAGGCTTATATTGATGCCTATGAGCGTATTGCCAAATGCTACAACTATGTGTCTTCGGTCAATTACTGGAAATTCCCTGAGAAAACAGACGTGGCTGCAACAAGTGAAAAGGTCAATGTCAAGGTGGCACAGATGGATACCACCACGACGCTTACCTATCTGTTCAATCAGTCGACGTTTAACAACAACAACTGGCGCAATCGCTGGCTGGTGAATCCTAATGACCCCAACAAGGAGAAAACCAACGATACCATCTGTTCTACCAGATATTACTATTTCTCGAATGCTACAGAGCTGCTCAACGACCATTTGGTGAAACGTGTCAGGATGAGCAACGGATGGGCTCATATCGTTGACTCGCTGGCATATCATCCATGGGAATTCTGGAATCCGATGATTCAGGTTAATATTTTCAGCAAGGATTATAGGGCACGTGTACTGGCTGCCACGCCTTACACACGATCGGTGGCCTATGACGAACTGGATACTGAGAAGGGTACTGACCTCTATCGCTATCTGGAACTGCAGTCGGCCGATGGTGCCCAGTCGGACTCGTATTTCTATATCAACGGTGTACGCTCCACTACTTATCAGGTGTATGTTGTTACCGTGCCCGCAAATATCAAAATAGGCTCTACAGAGCCTTCACGCTCCTATAAGTTCAAGGTCACGATGAACTATGCTGATGCCAATGGTGCTGTCAAGGCCGTGGGCACCCCGTCGGTGGATCTCGGTACGTTCACTTCCGATTCTACAAAGATAGACACTATCAATGTAGGCAAGGTGACTTTCCCTGTGGCTTATTACAATACGAATGCATACCCCTTTATCCAGATAAAGAGTATGCGTAGCACATGGAACAAGAAGGAGTGGGATACCTTGGACAACGACTTGAGAATTGCTGCTATATATCTGGTTCCGGAAGATTACGATGCTTATCTGAAAGAACAGAAGGAAGCCAATAACCCTGAACAAACAGAAGAATAATTATGAAACACACTGTATATAAGATGATTCAGAAGTCGTTTCTGAGAAATGCGTTCTGCCTGGCTGCTATCATAGCATCGATGCCGGCTGTGGCTCAATATGATGTGAACGAAGACTTCACCGAAAGCGAGCAAGTGGAGACACCGAAGCCATTGAGACGGCAGGCTATGCCGAAGGAGAACTATGAGATGAAGACCATCAAGGGTTTGGTGATGGACGAAGCTTCCAAATCTCCCCTCGCTGGTATTCAAGTGCGGATGTTGGGCAATAACCGCTATACGGCGATGTCCGACGATGATGGTACCTTCGTTATAAAAGTGCCAGTCTTCGCCACGGCCCTTTATGTTCATTCCTCGGAATTCCTTGCCCAGCAAGTGGCTATACCTTCTGATACCACACGTTTGGTGCAGATATTCATGTTGAGTGATAAATACAAGAGTATGTATACCGACGAGACCACCTACACGGCAAAGCGTGGCTTCACTTCTACGGCAGTGCAGAACCTGACGATTGATCAGGAGATTGCAGAACGTCTGGGGGCTGATGTGCGTTCAGTGCAGCGTTCAGGACAGTTGGCTATAGGCAACAATGTGTTTATCCGCGGTTTGAATTCCATCAACGCATCGTCGCAGCCGCTCATCCTCGTTGATGGTGTGGAGGTAGATTTGCAACTCGGTCGTGAAGCCTTGCACAATGGATTCACACTCAATGAGCTGAGTACGCTGATGACTGCTGATATAGATAACGTGACGGTATTGAAGAATGCCACGGCACTCTATGGCGCACGTGGTGCCAATGGTGTTATTTTGATAGAAACGAAACGTGGTCATTCGATGGCAACACGAATCGATGCCGACTTGTCGCTGGGCATCAGTCTGGTACCGCAGTTGCCCAAGATGATGAATGCCTCGCAATATCGCATCTATGCTACCGAGATGATGGGTACTATTGAGGACTTGCGCAAGGACATGCCAGTATTCAACTTCCTCAATGACGACAATTCAAAGAGCAACTATTATTACCACGACTATCATAACAATACTGACTGGGCTGACGAGGTCTATCGTGAGGCCATCACTCAGAATTACAGCATCAATGTGCAGGGTGGTGACAATGTTGGTATGTATAACCTATCGGTGGGATATGCTGATGGAAAGAACACGATGAAGGGTATGGATTTTAATAGGATGAATGTGCGTTTCAACACAGATATCAACATTATTCCTATCTTGGATACGAAGTTCAATCTTTCGATTGCTCGTACTACAAGTCTGATGAAGGACGACGGGGCACTGGAGGATTTCTCACAGTCGACACCGACATCGCCAGGATTCCTCGCCTTGATCAAGTCGCCTTTGCTCTCACCGTATCAATGGAACTCCAATCTGAATGGAGGAAATGGTGCTTTCTCATCATCTCTCAGCTTGTCGGACGATGCATTCCTCAGTGGCATAGGAGTGCTCAATACGGCTTTGGCTAATCCTGTGGGTATCTTGAAAGAGGCAGATGCTGATTACAAGAATAATATAGAGAACATGAATTTCAGGGTGATGCTGGAGCCCACACTGAAATTAGGACGTGACTTTAAACTGACCTCTGCTTTCAGTTATTCACTGACACGTAACTCGCAGCGTTACTTCCGTCCCACCGACGTGGTGCCTGGCTTCGTCATTTCACGTCTTGGTACGGTCTATGCCAAGTATGCCACACTCTTTTCCAAAGAAGGAAACGTGTTGAGTAACACGCATTTGGACTATTCACATATTTTCGGTGCTCACTCGCTAAAGGCTTTTGCTGGTTTCCGCCTGAACTTCTTCACGTTTGATAGCGACATTGCTTCTACTCAGTTCCGTACGGCAGACGCTGTGACCAATAAGAGTCCCAAGATTGATGCATCAACGTCGCATTATTACAGTGCTGATGGACATAACGACGTGTGGAAACAACTACAGTGGTATGGCAATGTAGACTATAACTACATGAACCGCTACTTCGTCACACTTTCACTTTTGGGTGAGGCAAACAGCCGCTTCGGTAAAAACGCTGAGGATGGAATGAAACTCTTCGGTGTGAAGTGGGCATTGTTCCCCAGTGTGCAAGCAGGTTGGGTACTGACCAACGAGAACTGGTTCCCCAAGAACGCGGGTATCGACTATCTGCGTATCCATGCCGGCTATGATATCAGCGGTAATGATGATATCAACAATATCGCTGCCCGTACGCTATACACCATGGTGAAGTATAACAACCTGGCTAACGGTTTGCAACTGACCAATATAGGTAACGACAAGATTCAGTGGGAGACTACCCATAAGTTCAACATTGGTTTCGAAGCCAATCTGCTCCATAACCGTATTGGCTTAGGATTCGACTACTTCCATCACACAACCAAGAATTTGCTAACGCTGATGTCGTTTGAGGACCAAATCAGCGGTATCGACAAATACTGGACTAATGGCGGTGAACTGCAGAACCAGGGCTTTGAGGCTCAGATTAGCGTGAAGCCCGTCGTGACAAAGTCGTGGACAGTGGAAGTGGGAGCATCGATGGGACATTATCAGAACAAGGTGACACAGTTGCCCGATGGTGATTACACCTCTTCTGTATATGGCGACAACAATATCATAACACAGGTGGGAAGCCCCATCGCCCTGTTCTATGGCTATAAGACGGCTGGTGTGCTGAAAGACGATGCCGCAGCCAGGGAAGCAGCCAAGGCGGCAGGCAAGGACGACTATCTGTATATGCTTGACGAGACCGGAGCTAAGCAGTACTTCAAGTCTGGTGATGTACATTTCGTTGACCTGAATAACGACGGAATGATTGACGAGAGTGATAAGACTGTGATAGGCGACCCCAACCCCGACATCTATGGTAATATCTTTGCCAAGGTGACGTGGAAGAACCTGACTCTGGCCGCCAACTTCAACTATTCGCTGGGAAACGACGTTTACAACTACCAACGTATGTTGCTGAACTCAGGCAGTAACTTCTGGAACCAGCAGGTGGCAACAACCAAGCACTGGCGCTATGAAGGTCAGGTCACAGATATGCCGCGCATAGCCTATGGCGACCCCATGCAGAACAACCGTTTCAGCGACCGGTGGATTGAGGATGGCAGCTATCTGCGCCTGAAGACACTCACCCTGTCATACAAGATTCCTATCGTGTCGTCTTATCTGCAGGGTCTGACTGTCTATGGTGAGGCGCGCAACCTCTTTACCCTTTCGAGATACCTGGGCAGCGATCCGGAGTTCAGTATCAACAGTGGTGTGATGTATCAGGGCATTGATGCCGGAAACCTGGCACAGAGCCGTTCGTTCACACTGGGTGTTAAAGTCAATCTCTAATTCAAAGGCAATATGAAAAAGACAATATTTTTCCTGATGGGATTCGTCGCTCTGTCGATGTTCTCTTGTAGCGATATGCTTGAGGTAGAGGAATCCCGTAATGTTGATGGCGACAAGGCTATCGATAAGAAAACTGACTCTCTGTTCTATGCATGGGGTATCATGCAGGCCATGCAGCAGGCTGCCGATATGTATGTGTTGCAAAACGAGGTACGTGGAGACCTGATTGATGTCACCACGTCGGCAAGTACCCATCTGCAGACCTTGGCTGACTTTACGGCTACCGGGAAGAATGAGTATAATGCTGCCTATCTGTATTACAAGGTGGTGAACAACTGCAATAACTACCTGGCCCACCGTGACACCACACTCTATGATGCCAGTGATAATGTCACCACGGAGGAGTATGCCGCTGTGTTATCGTTCCGTGCATGGGCCTATCTGCAGTTGGCTCGTCAATACGGTCAGGTGAAGTTCTTCACTGAGCCGCTCACCAGCATCTCAGAGATTAATGACAAGAGTCGCAACCTCCCTCTTGTAGATATCAACTACATCATTTCAGATTTACTGCCCGAACTTGAAAAGTTTGCAGACACATCTGTTCCTTCATACCCCAACATCGACCGTGGTAATGGACAGGTGGCTATCAGCAATCGTCTCTATATCCCAGTTCATGTTATCTTGGGTGAGATGTATTTGGAGCGTGGCCAGGCAGGTGACTGGATGAAAGCTGCAGAGCATTATTACAAGTATCTGTATAATAACAAAATCTTTGCTCATCGCGCATGGGCTAATGCTGATCTTACAGAATGGGTGTTGCGCAATCCTGAAGCTTCAATACCCCTTGATCTTAATTATTATTACAACCGGACTCGCTATTGGTCGCCTGCAACGACATTGACAGATGCCTATCAGAATTATGCTAACCATAATAACTGTATTATATCCTACATTCCCATGGCAACCAATTATCTCTTGGGACAAACCACACGACTGCCAGAGATTTTCGGCTATGACTATTATGCCACAGGTAATGAGGAACGCTGGTTGAGACCGCAGTTGGTTCCGTCGAAGGCCTACGATGCATTAGCTGACAGTGCTGACTATTATTATGTGCCGAATGTTACATCTCTTTCGCCTACAGCTTCTTATTCCAGTTTCAAACTGGGCGACCAGCGTCGCAACATCGCTGTCTATGAGTATACGCTGAATGACTCTACTTATACGATTCCTGTTGTGCACAGGTATATCAACACCGTACTATATCGCGCAACAACGATATGGCTCCACCTTGCTGAGGCCCTCAACAGGGCTGGCTATCCAGATGCAGCGTTCGCAATCCTGAAGGATGGAATTTACGATAAGTTGGCAAATTCTGTTGTGACTGTGGATTCTATCACTGGACAACTTCAAGGCTATATCCAACCAGAGACGATGAAACTATTTACCGATAGTGCCAGTGTGGTTTCGTTCTTGGGACGTGGCGGTGATGTCTATGTCACTGGCGCATATCGCAACTATGGCCTTCACGGTAACGGATGTAGTGACGAGGAAGGTATTGGAGGTGCCCGCTCGCTTTATCAGCTCGATACCATAGTCACTGTGAAGCTGTCGCAAATCGAACTTGAAATGGGTGTTGCGCGCCAGAATACAAAACAGGACACCATCAATGCTGTTGAGGATTTGCTCTGCGATGAATATGCCATGGAGTTCGCCTTTGAGGGCTGCCGCTTCTCTGATCTTCGTCGTATGGCGCGTCACAAGAATGAAGCAGGACTATATGATCCGAAGTTCGGCTCTAAATGGTTTGCCAAGAAACTCGCCGACAAAGTGAAGAGTTCTGGTGTAGATCTCACTAATGAGGCTAATTGGAATCTTCCTTTAAATTGATTCATATATGAAGAAGATCCTTATTGTTTGCGCTCTTACTGCCATGATAACATCTGCAGTAAGGGCGCAGATTGTTTGGTTCGACGGGCAGCATCCCGTCAGCTATCAGGTGGTGGGCAAGACCGACCCCGTGGTGAAGATTGCCCTTGAGATGTTCTGTGGAGATATGGAACAAGTCACAGGCCTGCGGCCTGTAAAAAGAGGAGAGAGGAGAGCGGAGAGAGGAGAGAAAAATGCTGTGATACGTATCGTGCAGGGTAAGAGCACGGATGACGGGTTCCGGCTGAGCGTGAAGGATGGACAGATATGGGTGGAGGGACATAACGGTCGTGGTGCTGCCTACGGCCTGCTGGAGTTGAGTCGCATGGCAGGCGTATCACCCTGGGTATGGTGGGGCGATGTGGTGCCTGAAAAGAAAACTCGTCTCACTTTGCCTGAGACGTTCTCATACGAGCACACCCCCTCGGTAGCTTATCGTGGCATCTTTATTAATGATGAGGACTGGAGTCTGCGCAACTGGGCGTGGAAGAACTATGAGAAGACGACGGTGAGCACCGGTCGTCCTGCACAGTTTGGCGCTATGGGGCCAAAGACTTATAAAGCCATCTTCCAACTATTGCTCCGTCTGCGTGCCAATGCTATCTGGCCAGGCATGCATACAGGTACACCGGGCTTCTTCACCGTTAAGGGCAATAAGGAGATGGCTGATTCCTGTGGCATCCTCATCGGCACCTCGCATTGCGAACCGTTGCTCAGAAACAACGTAGCAGAGTGGGACCACGTTTCCCGTGGTCCATACAACTATATCACCAATCGCGAGCAGGTGCAGCAATACTGGATAGAGCGTCTGAAGGAGGTGAAAGGTTACGAAGAATTCTTTACCATTGGTATGCGTGGCATTCACGATGGCTCGATGGAAGGCGTTCACACTAAGAAAGAGAAACTGGAAGGTCTGCAACAGGTGATTGACGACCAGCGCGAACTGATACGTAAATATTATAATAAAGAGGTGGAAAAAGTGCCTCAGGTCTTCATTCCTTATAAAGAGGTGTTGGAGATTATGGAAAGTGGACTGAAGGTGCCCGATGATGTGACGCTGATGTGGTGCGACGATAACTATGGCTACATGACCCGTCTTTCTGATGAGGAACAGCAGAAGCGCTCGGGTGGGGGAGGTGTCTATTATCACCTGTCGTACTGGGGGCGTCCGCACGACTACATATGGCTCACCACCACCCAACCAGGCCTTGTCTACTCAGAGATGAAGGCTGCCTACGACCATAACTGTCGTAAGCTGTGGATAGTGAATGTACATGACCCGAAGGTGGCGGCTTATGATTTGGAATTGTTTTTGGAAATGGCGTGGGATATTGAAAGCCTCACCCCCAGCCCCTCTCGCGGTGGAGAGGGGAGTGGTCAGACTATTTCCATAGGGGAGCATTTGAAGCGGTGGCTCTGCACGCAGTTTGGTGAGAAGGCAGGCAAGCAGTTGTTCCCTGTTATGAAGGAGTTTTATAGGCTCTGCGGTATTCGCAAGCCAGAGTTTATGGGGTGGACGCAGGTAGAGTTGTCGGATAGGAACGCATATCCGCGTGGACGCTCTCAGGTTATCGATACGGAATTCTCGGAGTCGGAGTTCGGTAATGAGATGAACCGCTATCTGCAGGATTATGCTGCTATTAGCAAGACGATAGTCGATGTAGAGAAGTCTATACGTCCTGAGTTAAAGGATGCTTACTTTGCTCACGTCAAGTACCCCGTGCTGGCTGCAAAGGCGATGGCAGATAAGATGCTGTATGCCCAGAAAGCCCGTTCGAAGTATATGGGACAGACCGACAAGGCGATGGAAGGTCGTGAGGATTATATGAAAGCAATGGCTGCCACAAGTATCCGTGCCTACCGTGAGATTCAGGAACTGACTCGCCAGTATAATGCTTTGGTTAGTGGTAAGTGGCAGGGTATCATGAACATGATGCCTCGTGATTTGCTAGTGTTCAACCCTCCAACGTTGCCCTACCTGCCCGAAGACCTTACTCTGAAGGCTCCAGTATTGAAGGAGAGTACTCTTGCCGGAGACGATTTCGTGGCAAAGAATGCTTATAGATACAGTCAGGCCTCTGATGGTTGTCAGCCCATCCAGATGTTAGGTCATTCGATGAATGCTGTTTCCATACCGAAGGGTGGGGAACTGACATTCGATTTTACGGTAGAAAAGGAGGGCGATGCCACTCTTTATACTGCAATGATTCCAACCCAGCCTAATGATAAGTGGGATCTGCGTTATCAAGTTCAGCTTGATAACCAAGAGCCTGTTGTTATCTCGTTGAAGGAGAAATACCGTTCAGACTTCTGGAAAGGGAGTGTGCTGCGTGGTCAGGCGCTGAAGCAGACGCCTGTTAATGTGAATAAGGGCAAGCATACCTTAAAGATTAAGGCTCTCGATGACCATATCATTATGGACCAGTGGATGCTGGACTTCAAGAAAGACCGTAAGTTTTATGTAATACCCGTAGGAGATTGAAAATTGAGAATTATGAAACGGTTTCTGCTAAGTTTATCATTTATCATTTGTCATTTATCATTTCTTGCTCAGGCAAGCGTCCCAGAGGGCCGAGCGAGCTTTGCGCAGCGAAGTGCCAACATCGTGTTCATTGGCAACAGCATCACCTACGGTGCCCTGCATGAGCAGCGTGAGCTAACGGCTCCGCCGGTGCAGTGTGCCCGTTGGTTATCCCAACGGGAAGGCATCGACACCGTCTATTTCCGTAATTGCGGACGTAGCGGTAAGACCACCTACCACTTCCTTCCTAATCCTAATGATGTTATTCCCGCAGGCGACAAGACCTACTTTGAAGATGTGGTGGCGAAGACGCGTGAACTGGTGAAGGCACATGCTGGCCTGCCTCTTATCTTCAGCATCATGCTGGGAACGAACGATACCGTAGAGCGTACAAAAAACAAACATACTGAGCCAGATGATTATGTCAGGAATCTCACTACCATCATCGATTCATTACTCACGCTCTGGCCCGATGCCCATGTGGTATTGAATAAACCGATATGGTATTATCCTGACTATCATACCAAGGGTGGCTCTATCGCCAGCAAGAAGAGTCTGAAACTGATAGGCACTTATTATAAGAGTTTTCCAAAGGTCATCGCCAATTGTAAACCGGGGCATGTACATATAGGTGATGCTGATGCCTATTCTTACTTTAAGAAGTATTACAAAACCGATGTCTTTGAGGAAAAGGATGCCCGCAGCAAGAGCTACTGGCTGCATCCCAACGAGCAGGGAGCCAAGAAACTGGCAGAGTATTGGGGTAAGGCGATTCTTCCTATACTGCTGAACTATGTGGTCGATGCCAGTGACCTGCCCTTATTATCCGACCGTCTGCATTTCAATGCACAAGGTGCCGAGACTTTGGGCGACCGTGTCTATGAAACCATGAGAAACAAGAAGATTATAAAATAAAAACCGGAACAAAAAAACTATTATGTACAAGTCAATGAAATCAATTCTTTT